>TARA_R110002072_G_scaffold154503_1_pt1 | contig 175530 bp, 163 predicted proteins | sample TARA_R110002072 | Tara Oceans TARA_R110002072 (sample SAMEA4397118) | marine metagenome | biome: Polar Biome; feature: [SRF] surface water layer (ENVO:00010504); material: water (ENVO:00002006), including particulate matter (ENVO:01000060) such as... | depth 5 m
GCCCGACCCCAAACTGATGGATGTTGCCGTGCCTGCAAATCTGGCCTGCGGAAAACAACCGTGACGCTTGTAAGCATGGATTGTTGCCCGATGAAGCTGCGTTCGGCATTGAATGCTGAGCCCGGCTTAGATCATACCCTGGGTAAACAAACCCACGAGAATTGAGGGTGAGCTTATATGGGAAGAATTCACTGGACTGGACTGGACTGCAAACATTCAAGGCCTAATTGGCGGCGAATGATCTGGCGTCAGTCGATGTCAATCCTTATTTGATCGGATCTCGCTTAAATCCCCGTTCCCTGCCAGCGGAATCATGATATGGGCATACGGTGTGCCGGACCACATAACCCAGGGGCCAGCCCCGCCTGAATCGGTTGGCAGCCCTTCCAGGACCTTGGCATCGGGTACCACCACCATAATATGAGGCGGGCGCGAGTCTGATTGCCACACGCCCTTATCCTGCGGCCCCTGGGCGCGCGGATTGGTATCGCTACCTGGTTTGCCGCCTTGCAACATATACCCGAAGCCGACCCGGTCGGTTTCGGGTTTGGTCTTTTGCATGTAAGCCTTCATAAAGCCTTGATAGGATGGATCAAGGCATCTGGGGCTATTTCCTGGTTCCGCGGCGTGGTCCGGAAAACACACCCAGCCGTTGCTGCCCTTGCGTAATACCCTGCCATCCATTGTTTTTACTGTGGCGTGTTTAGCGACATCGGAGGGCGCTGCACTCAGTGCGTTCTTGATTAAGCCTGAGTCAGAGGCCGATAACTCCGAAGACGTCAATGCTGGCGTGTGATCGGTATTCGAACTGGCACAGCCTGCCAACAGTAAGGCGGTTGCCGACATAGCCAAAAAATTACGTGTACGCATGGTTTTCTCTCCATTTAGGGAATGAGTTATAGCGTCAATCATCGATTCGCTCTGAACTGAGTTGAATACTATCGAGTGGTCGGGATTCAGGGCGCCACTTGGTAACCGTTCATTCCAGCAGCTTAGCCTGTCTGATAGGGTGACGCGGGTCGATTAACGAGTGTAGTGGGCTGTCGGCGAACCGCAGCTTCCAGAGTCGTGGCGTCAGGCCGGCCACCTCACTGGCCGGATGCTGGCTGATGCGTTGCAGAACATCCACCAGGTAGGTGTACGGATTCAAGTCGTGCAGCTTGCAGGTGGCGATGTCAACACTGAACGGCCGATAAGCCGCTGTCACGCTGCTGATCAACCAGGGCTCGCCATTGTTCCGGGGTGCGATGCTTTCTCATGGGGGTAACCTCGTGTCGGGAAACGTGAGGTTACTGTAGGGAAAGATTTACCGGGGTGGCAGAACGTCTTGGAATGAACGTTACATTCGGACTCAATATTTTTGGTCCTTTCAAGGGCTGGTTTGCAACAGTCACGTCCATTGAGATCGGCCCTGAAGGCAACCTGTTTGTTGCCGACTTCTACAACGACCGAATCCAGAAATTCACGGCAGGAGGCGATTATCTGACCTCCTTTGGGATCGAATCGGATGGACCGGGCCAGACTGAAATTGCGGTTGCCGTGGATAGCGATGGCACCGTGTGGAGCGTGAATTTCGATGCGAATCGGGTTGAACAGTGGCGGCCATGAGCGCGCCGAAGCGTGTGCTTGAAAAGGCATCGTAACGGTCGGTTCGTTTGCGGGGCGCCAAGGGCTCTGGAGTAGCGTTTTACGGAGCGCTACTGCAGAGAAATCCGGGTTCATCGATTGCAACACTGGGCATGGATAGATTTCTGACATTGCTGTTTTGAGGCCTTCCATTCCTCTGAGAGGTGGACATGCCAAAACGATAGAAAGCCGATGTGGTTCAGTACCGCTGAGGCAAGTGGGTCGATCTGACGCCGTGTACGGAAACACATCTGTCCCGGAATTTCCAGGCCGGAAGACAGTGCAGGGCCGATAGCAGCTATACTGCCTAGTACCCACCATCGAGAAACTGGCGAATTGCCGGGGCACAGTTTGATTTCCAGGGCCGGCAGAGACGCAGGCAGGATCTGCAAGGAGCATTCATGAAACCGTTTCGACTGAACAAACATGGAAAGCTGGTGTTTCCCTCAAGCATCTTTACCGAGCTCGACTTCTCGATCATTACCGATCTCAACCAGTTGAAGGCGATCATTCGGCGCGACTTCGAAGTGAAGGCTCCGACTGGCACCGAAATCGCCGAGCGGGCGGCTGCGGGAGGCTATACAACACGCTATGACCTGCTGCGCGACATCGGCCTGCACCTTTTCTGGGCGAACCGTTACGCGCTGGTGATGTACGACAAGCAACCGATGCGCTGGCGCGATGTCCCGCGGACCCGCGACGATGTCTTCGTGTCTCTGCTGCAAACCTGGGAGGGGCGGGAAGCCAAGTCCGCAAGTGTCCGCGAAACCTACGCGCAGCTGCCGGCGAAGTGGAACGAAGCGGCTGAGGACGAGCTTTTCGACATGCTCTTTGACGGCTTCTCAAACAAGCTCCATCTCGCAGCGTCACTCCCGCCGATCAAGGCCACGATTGCCGAGGCGCTCGCCACGGCCGATGCCAAGACGACCACCCTCGGTGACTATAATCCCGACCACCCGCGCTACAGTGTCGACGACATCCTTGATGTCTCAGACGAGCAGGCGGAACTTGAGGCGCTCCGGCGCTGGGCGATGGTGCTGCACAACCAGCACCCATGGGAGCGGAGCCAGGCCAGGCTGAAGCCGTTGGCAGAGATGCAGGATGACGACATCGTCGTGCTGTATTATCCGAAAAACCGCCACGTGCTCGACTTCATCAACCACGAAAAGAGTGGTACCACCGGTGCCAAGCAGGCGCCGACGCCAGATCCTGCCGTCGAGCCCGTGAGACCCTATCCGCCGGTGGTGATTGGCGACGATGCGCCGATCCAGCCGAAGATCGAGGCGCTGGCCGTCCGCAAGGGTGAGGTCATCTGCTCAAACGAGGATGTGGTCCGGAACTCCCCATCCTCATGGTCGCCGATGAGCGCGGCGGAAATCGCCGACAAAACCGGCATCGAACGGCGCCGTTATACCGCCGAACCACTGGAGAATATCGCCCTTGAGGCCGCGCGGGCAGCGATGAAGCATGCCGGTCGCCGGTCCGAGGAGATCGGTGCGGTGCTGTTCTGCTCCTGTACCTCGAGCCGGCTGATTCCGTCGACAGCCACCTGGCTCTCAGGCCAGTTAGGCATCATGCAGACCCATTGCTCGGCCGACATCGTCGCCGCGTGCGCCGGGTTCCCGTATGGCGTCGCCGAGGCGGCCCGCCTGCTGCGGGAGATCGAACGTCCGGTCCTGCTGGTCATGGCCGAGAAGTTCTCGGACAAGATCGGCAATGCCCGACCGTCGCGGATGATCTTTGGCGACGGGGCCGCCGCCGTGGTGATCGCGCCGTCCGACGGTGAACGTGACATTCATGTGGTCCAGACCTATGCGAGCGGCCCCGCCAGTCAGGTGAACTCCATCATCTGGCCGAATCACGATTTCGACAACGACATCACAGTCTATGGCCCCGAGGTCAAGGCGTTGGTCAAGCGCTACCTGAACCAAATGATGGACGAGCTTTCCGAACTCGGGCTTGAGATCGACATAATCGTACCCCATCAAGCCAACAAGACAATGATCATAGAGATCGCCGAGCCCCAGGGAATCGACGCCAAGGACATTTACTTCAACATCGCCGAGGTCGGCAACGCCTCTGCGGCGAGCATCCCCATCGCGCTGGCCGACGCCGTCTTCGACGGGGCGATCAGCAAACGGTCGCTGGTTTTCACTCCGGGCTTCGGTGCCGGCGCCGTCGGTGGCTACGTCATCCTCTCGCTGGACCCGGCGATGGTCGCGCCAGAGGTGACCACCACCCTCGCCATGAGCCCATCGTCGATGAAGGCGCATTCCTCGATTGAAGATATCAAGGAGGCGTTCCACGAATAAATTCTCGTTTCAGCGAACTGACGAGTCGTTTCTGTTGCGCCTTCTGGAGTTGCGCAAAGAACCGGGCATGATTACCCGTGCCTGCCTGCCCCTAAACCGTCTGCCCCTAAACCCCGCGCTAAATTATTCAACCGTGATCGTGATCTGCTCAGAGGCGACCGGCTGACTGTGCGGCACGTGCGCATAATTGCCCAGTAACAACTGCAAAGTGTGCTTGCCAGGCTGCAGCGTAATCTCGGTTTCTGTTTGCCCTCCGCCGAAATGCTTGATTTGATCGGTGGCTGGAAGCGGCTTGCTCAAATCGGACGGCACCTCAGTATCGATCAACAAATGGTGATGGCCGGTACCCGCTTTATCGACACCCGCCGGCGCGACGCCCATATTCCGCAACCCAAACACGACTTTGATGGTGCCCTCAACCGTTGCGCCATCGCTTGGCTGAACAAAATACACTTCGGCATTTTCCGGGGCATCTGACACCACGCTCTTAGCGAACGCGTTTACTGGCGCGATCAACAGAGCTGACAATAAGGTGATTGCGATCTTGTTCATTTCACGTTCTCCTTTAAATTCGCGAAATGTCAGTATAGTCGGCGAAATGGAGTATCGTTACCTGCTTCAACCAGACTCAACCCGGCAAACACTCAGAAAATAGATCCCGGTTTTCTACTACGCCTTCAGCCTAAACGCGCAGGCGTGAAGGCGTTATGGATTACGGGGTCACGATGTTGAACCCAAGATCAAACGCCTCCAGCAGGCCGAGGAACTGCATCAGGGCATCCGGGTTGCCCTCAATGCGAATATCGCCAGCCTTGATCGCTTTCGGGAAGCTGGCCTGGCGGAGGTTGATCGCGTCCAGAACCGCCCGATCCATGGTCACTGTGGCGTCCGGGTCAGTTACCTGAGTGCCAATCTGATAATTCATAACCCCATTGCCAACCGAAAGCGTAAACCGCTCGCCAACATCGGGCATGACGAAATTCAGCGCCAGGTCCACCCCTTGTTCAGCGGCCCTGGGGTGATCCAGGCGCACCGCCAGGTAATCCAGGTATTTCTCAATCGGAAGGCCCCGGATAATGTCGGTTGAGGCAGTGTTCGGCACGGCACTGAGATCCAGTCCATCGCGCAACTCTTTGGCTCCGGACAGGTAAAAGTTACGCCAGGGGCCGCTTTCTGCCTGATAGCCTAGCTGCGTCAGCACGTCGGCCAGAAGATTTTTTGCCTCCTGATTCTCGGGTTGTGCAAACACCAGATGGTTCAGCGCCGTTGCGGCCCAGCGGTACTCGCCTGCATCAAAGTCTGCCGAGGCCTTCTCCAGAACCGCTTCCGCGCCACCGGCGTATTCAACAAACTTTCGGCCCTCCTCCACCGGCGGTAATTCGTTCAATTCTGACGGGTTGCCACTGAACCAGCCAAAGTAGAGCTGGTACTGGGCTTTGGCGTTATGGCTGACGGTGCCGTAGTACCCACGATTTGCGAACTCGGTCGCCAGGCTGTCGGGAAGGCGGATCTGCTCGGCGATTTCCAGCATGGTTTCACCTTTGTTGGCCAGGCGCAGCACTTCGTCATGAAGGTAGCGATAGGTGTCGCGCTGTTTCGCCCAGAACTCGTTGACCGCCTCATTGCCCCACACGGGCCAGTGGTGGGTGCCGAAGCTGACCTCAACATCCCCACCGAATTCGTTGATCACAGCGTGAATGTACTTGGCCCACAAGTCCCCGCTGCGCACCTTGGCACCGCGCGGCGTGTACAGGTTGTGCATGACGTGGTTGATCTCTTCCGCCTGCATCATGGCGCGACTGCCCGGCAGGTAGAACATGAACTCGGCCGGTGCTTCCGCCCCCGGGGTGTTCAGGAAAACCATCTTGACACCGTCGACCATCCGTTCAACCGGCACACCGGGCTCTGCGTCAATGGTTTGGGTGGGCTCCACAATGGTCACCGTGCCAGCGGAGGTGGTGCTGCCAAGCCCGGCGCCGATGGAGCCCTGCGGGTTCTTGGGCAGCAGGTTGCCAAACATATAGCCCGCACGACGGCTCATGGTGTTGCCGGCAATCAGGTTTTCGCCCACGGATTCGGCATAGAAGCCTGACGGCGCAATCACCGGCACCTCGCCGGATTCCACCTGCTGCTGGGTGACCACGCCTTTCACGCCGCCAAAATGATCCGCGTGGCTGTGGGTCAGAATCACCGCGCTGACCGGCAGATCGGCCACTTCATTTTTCACCAGGTCCAGTGCGGCTTTGGCGACCTCGGCGGAAATCAGAGTGTCGACCACGATCCAGCCGGATTCGCCACGAATAAAGCTCATGACGGACAGGTCCAGTCCGCGAACCTGGTAGATACCGTCAGTCACCTTGAACAGGCCAGAAATATTGTTGAGCTGGCCCTGTCGCCATAGGCTGGGATTCGCCGTGGCCGATGCCTCGCCTGACAGGAAATCGAACGCCTTGGTATCGAAGACCACCCGCCCGGAGTCATCCCTGATCACCACCGGATCTAGCGGTGCGATAAGGCCCCGGTTGGCATTGTCAAAATCTTCCCGGTTCTCGAACGGCAGCGCCTCAAGCACAGCTCGATTCGCGGCTTTGGTGATTGGGGTGGCGTCCTGGGCTGCTGCGGCCGATGAGGCCATCATCAACCCAACCAGGGTGGCCGTAGCGCTTGTTGCGAGCTTGATTGTTGTCATCGTTTTTTGCTCCTCTTTTTTTGCCGCCCGAATGTCGGGCAAGGCCTCTGAATGGCTGCCTGGGTGAGTCAGAAAACCCCGTCCAGCAGCGCCTTGAAATCCTGTTGAATCCTGTCCTTCATGTACGCGTTTCCAGTAATGACGCCTTGCAGGTGATAGCGGAAAAGCCCGTCGATTAGCGCATACACAAATGCCCCGTCGACAGACTGATCGCCACCGGCCTGCTTCATGGCGCTTTCCGTTGAGTCGATCAGCATCCGCTCAACGTCGGTGACGGCGGGCCGGAAGGCCGGGTCAAACAATGCCTGCCCCCGTATGTCGTACCACAACCGGTGGGTGGAGGCGTCAGTGACAATCGACGACGCCAGGGCTTCCGTGAACACCTCAATCACCGCGCCCCGACCGTTTGCGCCTGCAATGGCCTCCTGAAGCTGCTCTGAAAACCGCCGTTTGTAGGAGGTTACGCAGTAAATGATCAGCGCCGTCCGGTCCTCGAAATAGTAGTGGAGTGATCCCAGCGACAAACCCGCACGGCTGGCGATGTCACGCAGGCTGGTATTGGCATAGCCCAGTTCCTGCAACACCAATTGGGCACTGCGGGCGATCTGCGCCTTTTTTTCCTCCCGTTTCCGGGATTTTCGTGCTGCGCTGCGAAGCAGTTTGTCTGAGGTGGGCGCGGTCATTGCAAGTCTGCCTCCTTTGATACCTTTTTCAGGGGCCAGGAGTCTGCGCGGCAGAAATCGCCCAGTCTCCTAGAGCCGCCAGATCGGATGGCATGTGCCGTTTTCTCTGCAATCATGATGGTGGGCGCATTGGTGTTGCCGCTCACCAGCGTTGGCATCACGGAGGCGTCCACCACTCGCAACCCTTCCAGCCCCTTCACTTTGAGTTGCGGGTCCACCACGGCCTGGTCATCCGAGCCCATTCTGCAGGTGCCAATCGGGTGATAGATGGTGTCTGCCCGGGTGCGGCTAACGGATCGCTGCTTTGCAGATACACGTGCCCCCGGGATTTGGGGCGGAGATTGCACACATGGCAGCTGAACCCATGGCCCCAGTGCAGTTTTCGGGCATGGTCATCCACGATGGAAACCACAAAGTGAAGTTGCAGGTCCGGAGCCGGTTCGGATGGGCCGGACTTCAGAAAGGCAGCGCCCTCCGCAAACGGCGAAGCCATCATTCCGGTGCCATCCTTGCGCCACTGGGCGGAGTGTTTGAGCATACTCAGCACCGCCCGACCCACCACCAACAATCACATAGTCGAAAATCATGGCCCTTCCTCTTCCGTTTTCTTTTGTTGTTGTTTGGACTCTCCCCAGTATTTATACAATTGCCTTGGTCAAATGTCCAAATTTTTTCTGTAATCGAAAACCAGATTCTGATTTGGCGAAATCCGACCGTTGGTCACAGAATAAAAAATAAATCTGTCCCGTTTTTCGACATCATCAGTGAGCCCGATCCATGACCATCGACCGTGAACGCCTGGCAGCCCTTGCCGCAGAACCTCATTTCCACCGGGGCAAATATCGAAACCTGGAGCCTGTGCCCCGCCATGGCCTGGGGGATTTCCTGCGCTGGCAACTGGCCCCCGGCCGCCGTTTCCCGCAGGGTAAACGCTACACGCTGCTGCGTCCGGATGGCCACTTGCTGATGAACCCGCCGGCAAAGCCACAACTGGTCTGGCTGGGGCATGCGTCATTCCTGTTCCAGCATCGGAGTCTGAACGTACTGACCGACCCGGTGTTGTCGGACCGTGCCAGCCCTTTCCGGTTGGTCGGGCCGAGACGGTTCACGCCACCCGCCCTGACGGTGGCGGAAATGCCGCCGATCCACCTGGTACTGATTTCCCACAATCACTACGACCATCTCGACGAAGCAACGGTGCGCCAGTTGCACCAACGTTTTGGCGCTAACCTCTGTTTCTGTATTCCCAAGGGGCTGCGACGCTGGTTCGAGAAGCGCGGTATCCACAATCTGGTGGAGCTGGACTGGTGGCAATCGACGCCCCTGGCCGGCAAAAATGAAGTATTCTGCCTGCCAGCCCAACACTTCAGCGGACGAACCGCCACCGACACCAACACCTCGCTGTGGTGTAGCTGGCTGCTGGAAATGGACGGCTTCCGGTTCTATTTCGGCGGTGATACCGGTTATGGTCAGGTGTTTCGCGACATTGGCGAGCTGTTTGCGCCCATTGATCTGGCGCTGCTACCCATCGGCGCCTACGACCCGCGCTGGTTCATGGCCCCGGTGCACGTGGCGCCGGAAGAGGCGGTCAGGATTCACCAGGATATTGGCGCCCGCCAGTCGGTAGCCATGCACTGGGGCACGTTCGTGCTGACCGACGAACCCATGGACGAGCCACCCCGGCGACTGCGGCTGGCGCTGGAGAGACAGGGCATAAGTGAGTTGGCCTTCCGGGTAATGCAGCATGGGGAAGTGTGGTCGCGGCAGTGATTAACGGGAAAACCGTCAAACACAACGCTGTCCCAGATTCTGAAAAATAGATCTGCCCCGGTTTTTGAAGTACGCCGGCTGGGCGGATGGCCTCTGCGCCCAATGGCATTAGTCGTCACTAACGCCGCCCCCACTCAGTCGGGGACGGCCATCTTTTATAAGGATGAATACTGCCGTCAAGCCCCTTACATCAGGTCGAAATCAAGACCATAGCCCACCGTGAAGCGAACGGCATCCATATTGGGCGATAAACCACCCACTGCACTATTGGTTGGTTCGACATCGCTCTTGTCAATGGCAAAGCTGAAGCCATCCTTGCTGATACTGGCGCCAACATGGTTGTAGCTGATATCACCGTTACCGTACTTGCCGTCATTGGTGTAGTCATAACGACCGGCATAGAGACTGATATCCACGGCACCCGCGGTAAAATCCGCGCTGCCGAAGAAATAGATATCACCCTCGTCAAACGCCTTATCTTTGTTGGCGGAACCGGCATCAATCGTGTAGTTCAGGCCAACCGTGATCACGCCGTAGGTTCCGGAAACATAAGCCTCTGTGTAATTGGTATTTGGAAATGAGGTGTACTGGTAGGTCAGCACGCCCAGATCATAACCGAGAGCGCCCGCCTCGCCGGCGAAACCGGCATAGAAATCCACCTCACCACCACCGAGACCCGCATCACCCAGTGTGGAGGCCCAGGTACCGGCATAAATACCGGAGTCGTGGCCCCAGTCGATACCACCCTGGACAACGGCACTGTCTCCTGAATACGTCGTACCGCGGAAGATATAGTTGGAGAGTGCGCTAACATTCGCCGTTACTTCGGCCGATGCCGCGCCGCTGAGTAAAAATGATGCTGCCGCCGCAGTGCCCAGTACCGTTGCTTTGATGGATTTATGATTGGTCATGGATGAACTCTCTAATTGGTGAAAAGAAACATGTCGCTCAAAAGCACAGTACTAGCAAAAAGCATAAATTGTACCAATCATTAATTTGTTTATTTTACAATAACTTGAATTATTTTATCGGGGCCTGCATTATTCAGGCTCAATCTAGGCGCACCATAATTGCGCAACGGGGATCTGTTTTAGTGCGGCGCCCCTTATGATAAGCCCAAGGCCATGCAGGTGGATTCGTCGACCCTTTTTTCGGACACTTTGAGGCAAGATTTGCGTATATTGACTGAGGCGTTTATTCGGCCCAAGCGTCGGTAGTCGCTCGCATTGGCTGTGATCCGAGAGAGAATGCACAGAACCAGATCTGTTCCGGTTTTCAACAGCCTCATCGTGACTCAACAATCCAAGGGAGCACAGCATTGGTCGATCTCAGGCAGAGCAGCCTGTGCCACAACCCGGCGGTAAATGCACCCACACAGGGCTTTACTTTGATTGAGTTGGTTGGTCGTAGTTATTGTCATTCTGGGGGTTCTCGCCGCCTTTGCCTTGCCACGCTTTGCGGATCTCGGCTCTGACGCCCGCATTGCCACCCTTGAGGAATTCGGCACACTGCAACTCAAACGATATACCGCACAAATCGAAAGGGCGATTAGATTAAATAGTTCTGTCCCGGCTTTCCCATGATTACTTCTCTGGCATTTCCTTGATGTAAAGGTCTTGTTGCGGGAATGGGATGGTGATGCCTTCTTGCTTGAATCGGCGCCAGATCTCCAGATTGATGTCAGAGCGTACGCTACCGAAACCTGCTTCCGGGTCTGCGACCCAGACCCGCGCTTCCAGATGAATGCCGTTGTCGCCGAACTCCGTTAACCGGCACACTGGCTCCGGCTCCGAAATCACCCGGGGGTGCTCCCGGGCGATCTCCAACATGATGGCCATGGCAAGCTCCACGTCATCACTGTAGCTTACCGAAACCGGGATCTTCAGGCGTACGTTGGGGTCCGAATAAGACCAGTTAATCACCTCAGTGGTAATAAGGTTTTCGTTGGGAATGAGCGTATCCACGCCGTCGCGGTTGCGCACCACCACGTAGCGGGCATGCAGTGCGACCACCCAGCCGAACTTCTCACCGACACTGACCACATCACCGGGGCGAATCGAGCGGTCGAACACAAGAATAAAACCGCTGATGAAATTGCTGGCAATACGCTGCAGGCCGAAGCCCAGGCCAACACCCAGGGCACCGCCGAACACCGCGAGCGCCGTGAGATCAATACCGACCAGGTTAAGAACCGACAGTACAGCGATGGTGATCAGCACCAGCTTGCTGACTTTGGAAAAACCCACGGCCGCGCCAGGGCTCAGATACGGCAACCGGGACAGTCGCCGATCAATAATGCCCGAGAGCCATACGGCAACCACTAACAAAAGGCCCATCAGCAGGAGTAGCTTGATGACCGCCAACAGGGATATGCGCAGGTCGCCCACGGAGATGGCCAGGCTATCCATGGCCTCAAGCAATCCGGGTAGCAAGCCCACGAGATGCAGACCCACCACCAGCCAGATGAGAGTACTGATTATATTTTCCGAAGCCTTGACCAAGGGTCCGCTTCGCATCCCCTTGCGCAACATATAAACCAGGATGCGAATGAGGGCGAACGAGATCAGCAGCGGGACAGCCAGATCCAGGGCCCAATGGGCCTGATTCAGCGCGGCGAGTGACGCGCGACCCAGCAGAACCACCAGCAGCATTGAGATTGGAAAGGCAAGGCGCTGAATGGTGCGTTGCGTAAAGTGTCGCATGCCCTTGGAATCGACAGCGGTAAGCCGGGCAATGAGATGATGCAAATAAAACGCGGCCATCCCCGCAAACACCAGAACCGCAGCCTGCGGGATGACATCCAGCAAGCTTAGTTCCTGCATGGCCACCAGCAAATCCTGCCAGTTTTCCACCATCGACAACTCCCGAGCAACGAGAATTCAGTAACTGGCCGCACTTGGCAGCATTCAGCCTCTTTACAGTATAGGACCCCAAAAATAACTCTGTCTCGAGTTTCCGTTACAGGGGTGATTGGGCCTCGCGAACATGGGGTCAGATGAAAATGGGGTCAGATGAACTTTTCATCTGACCCCATTTTCATCTGACCCCGATTTCACATTACTCGGGTTTGTAAAGCCGCTGGATGCTGGAAAAGTCCAGCGTGCCATTGCCCTGCCCGGCATGGAGCTCAAACAGGTTGCGGGCCAGCGAGCCCATGGGGATCGCCGCGTGGTTCTTCACCGCGTTGTCGAAAGCCAGGCCCAGATCCTTGTTCATCAGGTTTACCAGGAAGCCGCCCTCATAGCCGCGGGATGCCGGCACACCTTCCATTACACCCGGCCAGGGGTTATAGACGTTCAAGGCCCAGTTGCCGCCGGAGCTCTGCTTCATGATTTCAGACAGTACCGCCGGATCGAGGCCGTTCTTCACGCCCAGAGCCAGTGCTTCACTGGTGCCGGCCATCAGGATCGCCAGCAGCATGTTGTTGCAGATCTTGGCGACCTGGCCGGAACCATGCTCACCGGCGTGGAAGATGTTCTTGCCCATGGCTTCCAGGATGGGCTTTGCCTTGTTGAAGGTCTCTTCCGCACCGCCGCAGATAAACGTCAGCGCGCCTGCCTTGGCACCGCCTACCCCGCCGGAAACCGGTGCATCCAGGAACGGAATATCCTTCGCTTTTGCGGCCTCGGCCACACCACGGGCTGTTTCCGGCGCGATGGTGGAGGAATCGATCACCAGGGTACCGGCCGGCAGATTGGCCAGCAGACCATCGTCCCCCAGGTATACGGCTTCCACATGTTGCCCGGCGGGTAGCATGGTGATGACACACTCGGCGCCATTGGCCGCTTCGTGGGCGGTGTCGGCAGTTTTTGCGCCTTCGGACACCAGGGCGGCAACGGCATCTTTCGAAAGATCGAACACAGTGACGTCGTGGCCCGCTTTAACGAGGTTGCTGGCCATGGGGCCGCCCATGTTGCCAAGGCCAATGAAGGTAATTATTGCCATGTCTTTTCCCCTTATTCTTGTGTTTGATTCGTAGGACTTGCCCTATCGGCAGCCCTGAGCTCTCTTGCCAACGTTTGTCGGATTACGGCTTTGCTTATCGACCTACATTCAGCGCCAGTTTCCCACAGCTCGGGTCAGCGCAGCGTAATCCGACAACAGGCCTGCTACCGGGTAACAAAGTCGTCGATCCAGGCACTGTCCATCTCGGCAAGGGATGCATAGCGCCAACGCGGCTGCTGGTCCTTATCGATCAGAAGCGCACGGATACCCTCTGCAAATTCCCCTTTTGTCAGGCATTTCCGGGAAAGCGCCAGTTCCTTATCGAGCACCTCTTTCAGGCTGTCGTGTTTGCAGCCGTGCAGGTGGCGCCAGACCAGGGCCAGGGAGGTCGGTGAGGCGCCGGCAAGGGAACGGGTCGCTTTCGCCACCCATCCGTCGCCACCGGACAGTTCTTTCAACTGGCTGACGGTCGTTTCCAGGGAATCGGCATCCGTAACCCGGTTAATCTCATCAAAATGGGTACGCACCGGCGATTCCGGTATGGCGTCGCCACTCTGGCGCTCAAACTGCCGGAGCACACTACCGACCACGGCGTGGGCTTCCTCGTCCTGCCAGTTGCGTTTGCACAGTTCTGCTACCACCTCCGCTTTCAGATCGTGCCGGATAAACCGATCCGCCAGGCCGGTAAACAGGGCGTCCGCGCCGTTAAGGCGAGTACCGGTCAGGCCCAGGAACAGCCCGGTACGGCCGGGGGTGCGGTTCAGGAACCAGCCAGCGGCAACATCCGGATAGAGGCCAATACTGATTTCCGGCATGGCGAGTTTCGAGCCTTCAGTCACTACCCGGTGGGACGCGCCTTGCATGATGCCCATACCGCCCCCCATCACAATGCCATGGCCCCAGCAAACGATGGGCTTCGGGAAGGTATGGATCAGGTGATCCAGCTCATATTCCTCGGTGAAGAACGCTTCACCTTCGCTGGCAGCCTGGGGCTCGGTCATACTGCGATACAGGGCGACAATGTCGCCACCGGCACAGAACGCCCTATCGCCTTCAGCTTCAAGCCAGACTGCCTGAATGGCCGGATCCTCTGCCCACCGCTTCAGCTGTGGTGTCAGCAGGCGAATCATCTCCAGGGACAGCGAGTTCAGCGTCTTCGGCATGTTCAGCCTGGCCACGGCAATCAGCGCGCCGCAGCCTGTTTTCCACTCTTCAAAGATAATGGGGTGATCACTCATAACAGATCCTTGAGCCAGCGTTCAGGGTGCCGGCCTCAGCGGTTTTTCCATTCCGGCTTGCGTTTGTCGAGAAACGCATTCACGCCTTCTTTCTGGTCTTCGGTGGAGAACAGCTCAACAAACAGTTCCCGTTCCATACGCCAGCCGTCGTCATGGCTGCGACCGTCGCGGGCGCTCATCACCAGGGTCTTGCAGCGGGCAGTGGAAGACGGGCTCTGTTTGCAGGCCATTTCCGCCAGCGCCAGGGCCTTTTCGAGCCCCTTGCCGGAGGGCACCACCTCCTCTACCAGGCCGATTCTCAGGGCGGTATCCGCATTTACGCGCTCTCCACACAGGATCATGCGTTTAGCCCAACCTTCACCCACCAGCCAGGGCAGGTTCTGGGTACCACCGGCACAAGGCAGCAGGCCTACAGACGCTTCCGGCAAGGCCATCTGGGCATGCTCCTCGGCAATACGGATATCGCAGGCCATGGCGCACTCAAGGCCGCCACCCATGGCATAGCCATTGACCGCCGCGACCGATACACCCCGGAATCGGCTGAGGGTCGCAAACGCCTCACCAAACAGTTGGCCCATTTCATTGGCCCGGGCCTTGTCACCGTCGGCGAAGGTTTTCAGATCCGCACCGGCGGAGAAAAATTTCTCGCCCTGCCCGGTCATTACCAGGGCAAAGATGTTTCGGTCTTCGTTGAGCTCACGAACCGTGTCCATCAGGGCAATCAGGGAATCCCGGGTCCAGGTGTTGGCCGGGGGGTTGTTGATGGTCAGTATTGCAATGTGTCCGCGTTTTTCGAGCTGAATCAGATCGCTCATTTTATTCTCCCCTTCTGAAAATGGGGTCAGATGAACTTTTCATCTGACCCCGTCTTTATGCCTATTGAATAGCTTCGGCCACGCCGTCCTCGAGCAGACGGCGGGCGACAATCAGCCGCATGATTTCGTTGGTGCCTTCCAGGATCTGATGCACTCGCAGGTCACGCAGGTAACGCTCCAGCGGGTATTCCCTAATATAGCCATAACCGCCATGCAGTTGCAGGGCCTCGTTGACCACCTCAAAGCAGGCGTCGGTGGCGAAGCGTTTGGCCATGGCACAATGCAGTGTTGCTTCCGGATCGGCGTTATCGAGTTTGAAAGCACCCAGGCGAACCATCTGCCGTGCTGCGACCAGATTGGTGGCCATGTCGGCCAGTTTGAACTGCAGGGCCTGAAACGCCGCCAGCGGTTTGCCGAACTGTTCGCGCTCGTGCATGTAATTACGGGCCCGCAGCAGGGCGGCCTGGGCACCGCCGAGGGAACAGGTGGCGATGTTCAGGCGCCCGCCATCCAGGCCTTTCATGGCAATTGCAAAACCGTCGCCTTCCTCGCCCACACGGTTGCTGGCCGGGATGCGCACGCTCTCGAGGCTGATCATCCGGGTTGGCTGGCTGTGCCACCCCATTTTCTCCTCGTTCTTGCCGTAGGAAACGCCATCGGCATCTGCAGGAATCACGAAGGTGGAAATGCCTTTGTAACCCGAATCCGGCGCCCCGGTTCGGGCCATGAGCACCAGGATGTCGGTGGCGCCGGCACCGGAGATAAATACCTTGCTGCCGTTAATCACATAGTGGTCGCCGTCCCGGACTGCCTTGGTACGAAGGCTGGCAGCATCCGAGCCGGCACCCGGTTCAGTCAGGCAGTAGGACGCCAGCCATTCGCCGCTGGCCAGTTTTGGCACAATTTCCTGTTTGAGGTCATCCGAGGCGAAGCTGGCAACCATCCAGGTCGCCATATTGTGAATGGTGATAAACGCAGCCGTTGAGGGGCAGGCAGCGGCGAGTTCTTCCACGATAACGGAGGTGTCCAGCCGTGACAGGCCCATGCCACCAAGGGCTTCCGGGGTGTACATGCCCATAAAGCCCATCTCTCCGGCTTCTTTGAGCACATCCGTCGGAAAGATATGTCCGTCGTCCCACTTTGCCGCGTACGGCGCCATGGCTTTCTCTGCAAACGCTCGGGCCGCCTCGCGAAACGCCTGCTGGTCTTCAGTGAGGTTAAAGTCCATCGTTACGCTCCAGAAAAAAAGAGGATTGGCATTGAAAGGGGGCAATAAACAAGGGGCCGGAAACGGATTCCGGCCCAAAGAACCCCACCTTCAACGCAATTAACGCAACTGGATAGAGAAGTTGGCTTCCGAGCTCGTCGCCTCACTGGAGAACCAGCGGGAGGTAACCGTTTTGGTTTCGGTGTAGAAGCGAACCGCCTGTTTGCCGTAGGCATGCTGATCGCCATAGAAGGAGCCCTTCCAACCGGTGAACGAGAAGAACGGCAGGGGCACCGGAATGGGGATGTTCACACCCACCTGACCTACATCGATCTCGTGCTGGAACCGACGTGCAGCACCACCGGAGCTGGTGAAGATGGAAACACCGTTACCGTATGGGCTCTTGTTCACCAGTTCGATAGCATCTCCAAGCGTGTCTGTTTCCACGCAGCACAGCACCGGGCCAAAGATTTCTTCGTTATAGATGTCCATTTCGGTGGTTACACCGGAAAACAGTGTCGGGCCAACCCAGTTGCCATCCGGCAATCCGTCTACCGTGCAACCACGGCCATCCAGCAGCAGGTTGGCACCCTGAGCCTCGCCGGTGGCAATGAGGGATTCGATACGGTCTTTCGCCTTGCCGGAAATCACTGGACCATAGCTGGCGCCGGCGTCATTCCAGGCACCGGGACGAACCTTGGCCATGGCTTCCTTCAGTTCCGGAATCCACTGCTGGGCTTCGCCCACGAAGACGGCCACGGAAATCGCCATGCAGCGCTGGCCCGCCGCGCCGACAGAAGCGCCCACCAGGGCGTTGAGTACCTGCTGCTTGTCAGCATCCGGCAGGATCACCATGTGATTCTTGGCGCCGGCGAAGCTCTGAACACGCTTCATGTGGCGGGTACCGGTTTCGTAGATGTAACGGCCCACGGGAACAGAACCCACAAAGGAAACGGCCCTGATGGCGGGATCAGTCAGCAGGACATCCACCTGTTCCTTGCCGCCGTGAACCACCTGCAGAACACCCTTGGGTGCGCCGGCTTCTTCAAACAGCTCAGCAAGGCGCATGGGAGTCAGTGGATCCTGTTCGGACGGCTTCAGGATGAAGGTGTTACCACAGGCAATCGCCATCGGGAACATCCACAGCGGAATCATGGCCGGGAAATTAAACGGGGTAATACCGGCGCACACGCCCAGCGGCTGAATCCAGGAGTGGGTGTCCACTTCACGGGCTACGTTTTCAACAGTCTCGCCCATCATCAGGGAGGCGACGTTGGCGGCGTGTTCAACCACTTCGATACCACGCCAGACATCGCCCTTGGCGTCATCAAAGGTCTTGCCGGTTTCCTGGGACAGGATTTCGGCAATTTCATCGTGATGCTCTTTCAGCAGAGCCTGATAACGCAGCATAACCCGGGCGCGCTCGGAGACAGGCACTTCCTTCCAGGTCTTGAACATTTCGCCGGCGCTTTCGATGGCCTTGCGCATTTCCGCACCTGTGGTGCAAGGAGCCCTGGCGATCACTTCGTTGGTCGCGGGGTCGGTGACGTCAATCCAGTCACTGGTGTTGCTCTGGACGAACTCACCTGCGAGATACAGCGGTACATTTTTCATGTTGATATCCCTGTTTGTTGTTGTGCGGGAAGCCAGCCGAAACTCGTTGGGTCCCGGCCACGTCTAACCAAAGACTAGCACGGGTACGGCAACAGGGTGATTGACTAAATTTCGCCCGTAATGGACTATCTTTGGATAAAGAAAACCCGGGCGACACCAGACATGACCCAAACCTCGCAGTGGCCGGTGCCCAAAGACAGCATTCGATACGTGGTACCTGAGCCAATCATCCGGCTCCTGGCCAGCCACCCACTGACCCGGGATCTATACCCCCTGGCCTTCGGCCATTACCGGCGGGCTGTGGGCCATCACATGCACCGGGAACATCATCGCGACAATCTTTTGATTTACTGCACCGAAGGCAAGGCGTTCCTGAATATTCAGGGACAGCCCTATACCGTGGAAGCCGGTGACCTGCTGCTTCTGCCGGCCGGAGCCGGTCACCGCTACACCGCGGACCCGGACAACCCCTGGACCATTCACTGGGTTCATTACACAGGGCCGCTGGCGGAGGATTTCCGCAATTACATGGGGTTTGACGGCCCAACCCGCATTCGCCACCTGGGGCGCCAGCCACGTCTGCTGGTGGACTTTAACGGCCTGCTATCGGTACGCCAGACCGGTTTCCGGGCTCGCGGGCTTATCCACGCCTCCAACCGGCTCCGGCAACTAATGGCAGCAGTCCCGATCAACGCAGATGAGACCGGTCACGAGCGGCAGGCGGAACTGGACACCATCCACAACTATATGCGGGAGCACCTGGATGAGCGCATCAGCCTGGAGCAGCTTGCGGATCTCGCCGGCCTGTCTCCGGCCCATTTCGCCACCCGCTACCGGGAGCAGACCGGCACTTCTCCGATCCGGCATTTCCTGCACCTGAAAGTGGAACGGGCCTGCCAGATGCTGGACACCAGCAGCCTGAGCTTTGCCGACATCAGCCGGCGCCTGGGCTACGACGACACCTATTATTTTTCCCGGCTTTTCAAAAAAGTCATGGGCCAATCACCCCGGGATTACCGCCATACCGCCCGGCACTGACCGGGCACTCCAGGCCAGATTGAAACCTGCCGCCTGCTACGACTTTTGTTGCAGTAGCCAAAGAGTTAGTCTTGGCTGATAAGTGGATAGAAAGAGTGAGCCCATGGCCATGTACAGGATAGAAATTGACGAAACCTTCGACATTCCCCGAAGAAAGGTGTTTGCCCTGTTTGCCGATCACCATCGTTTTGGCAAGCTTCTGGGAGCACCGGCCAAACGCATCAGGGACAGCCACCAGGCCGATCCGAACGGCATCGGTTCGGTCCGCAAGATTGGCATCGGGCCGGTCGGCCTGGAAGAAACCGTCACCAATTTCGAACCGGATTCGCTGATTGAGTACACCATCACCAGCATGAGCCCGATCCGGAATCATCTGGGACGAATCCGGTTTGAAGACACATCGGAAGGCAGGACCCGGGTAAACTACAGCATCTCTTTTGAAGACATTGTGCCATTTACCGGAAAAGTGGTGAGCAAGGCCCTTGAACAGCGCATTCGCCGCGGGATCAAACGGGTGCCACTACTGTCCTGAATGCGGGCATGAGCAAATCGCTACCAGAGGAATATCAGTGATATTGCACTGACGGCCCGGGATAACTATCGCCGCCAGGAGTCTGCGCGGCAAAAATCGCGCAGACTCCTGGATCGATTACGTGTAATCGCCTGCAACAGGACGCTCCGCCGGACCGGATTCATGTCCCGTTACATTAGTCTTCCTCCTGCACCGAAAGTAGCGCCCATGCCGAAGGCTGAGCGACCGGACAAAGCCAAATAACCCTGTCACCAGCCAGCAATGTTGAGTAAAATCCGGCCTTTTCCAGAAAACCAAGAGGCAGCGCAAATGGGCAGAGCCTACCAGAACCGCAAAGAGTCCATGGCCAAGACGGCTGCGGCAAAAACCAAGGTCTACAGTAAGTACGGACGCGAAATTTACATGAGCGCCAAGTCCGGAGGCCCCGATCCGCAGGCCAACCTGTCCCTGCGCGGGCTGATCGACCGTGCAAAGAAAGACCAGGTACCCTCCCACGTGATCGAGAAGGCCATTGACAAAGCCCGGGGAGGCGCCGGTGAAGACTACTCTCCTGCGCGCTATGAGGGCTACGGACCGGGCAACTGCATGGTGATCGTAGACTGCCTGACCGACAACCCTAACCGCACCTTCGGCGACGTGCGCCTGGCCTTCACCAAGACCAAGTGTAAGATCGGTACCCCGGGCACCGTTGCCCACATGTTTGATCACAGCGCCATTTTTGCGTTCAAGAGCGATGATGAGGAAGCCATCCTGGAAGCGCTGATGGAAGCGGACGTCGACGTGACCGACATTGAAAACGAGGACGGCCTGATTACGGTTTTTACACCAAACACGGAATATGCCAAGGCGCGTCAGGCTTTGGTAGACGTGATCGAAGGCATCGACTTTGAGGTGGACGAAATCCAGTTCCTGCCCAAGACCACCTCACCGGTGGAAGGCGATGACATCCCCATGTTCGAGAAATTTCTGGATATGCTGAACGAACTGGACGATGTGCAGAATGTGTTCCACAACGCCGAGCTGCCGGACCAGTAAGCCAGAGGCTCATGCCATGCAGGAAAACAGCACCGTGCAGCAGAACCCTTCCCCGAACCGCAAGGCGCGAGTGGTGATCCTGAAAACAGGCAGTACCTACCCTGGCCTCCTGGCCCAATTCGGTGATTTCGACGACTGGTTCCTGCGCGGACTGTCACCGGAACTCGATATCACTGTCACCCACGTGGAAGCCGGCGAGCTACCCGGAAGCCCTGAAGACTGGGATGGCATTGTGGTGACAGGCTCCCCCGCCATGGTCAGCGACCGGGCCAATTGGAGCGAAAATACCGGGGCCTGGCTGGCACGAGCGGTTGCCGCTGAAATCCCGGTACTTGGAGTCTGCTACGGGCATCAGCTGCTGGCCCATGCCTTGGGCGGCGAAGTGGGATATCACCCGAAGGGCCGGGAGACCGGCACCCATGCGGTTGAACTGCTTCCCGAAGCCAGCTCAGACACCCTGTTCCGGGGACTGCCGGCGATTTTCCCGGCCCAGTTGACGCACCGGCAGTCGGTACTGCGCTTGCCCGCCGGCGCGGTGTTGCTGGGACGCAACGGTTTCGAGCCCAACCAGGCGTTCAGAATCGGCCCCTGCGCCTGGGGCGTGCAGTTCCATCCAGAGTTTACGGATACCGTCATGAGAGCCTACCTGGAAGTACAGGCGCCGGACCTGAGCCGGGAAGGGCTTGATGCGGAAGCACTGATTGCCGGTGTGAAACCCGCTCCGGACGCGTCCTCGCTTCTCCCTCGTTTTTCAGGGCTTGCCATAGAACGAGCCCGGTAATATCCGGGGCGGCATTTTCCGTCAGTCGAGGATATAGGCCGTCTTTTCCATCGCCTGCTCTTCTTCATCTATAAAGCGGAACTCATTCCAGCCGATACGCACCATATCGTGACTGTTCAGCCGCTGCCGGCCCTCAATCCGCAGTTCGTTCACAAAGGTGCCATTGGTGCTGTTGCTGTCGGTGATGTAGTAATCCACGGTGCCTTCGAGATAGGCATTGGGTGCCGCTTCAATCAGGGCGTGCCGGCCACTCACCGAGATTTCATCAATCCGGATGTCATTATCCGGTCGGCGGCCAAGGCGGGTTTCCGGCTGCCCGAGCTCAAAGCTGTTGACCACCACGTTGTCCACCAGTTGCGAAAGCGAAGCCATGTCAGGTTCCTCAATACTCCAACGTCAGTAATACCACAGATACGTTGTCACCAGCCTCGTTTGCGAGGCCGGCGTCAATCATTGCCTGCGCCCTGCGCTCCATGCCGTCACTTTCCCTCAAAATCTCAAGCCACCGTGCTTCCGGGACAAAATGGGTCAACCCGTCGGAACACAGCAACAGCACATCACCCTTTTCCAAAGACTCAACCCGGTAACTGGGCTGCACCTGCTCAACGGCACCCACCGCCCGGGTGAGCACATTCCGAAAAGGTACATTGGGAACGTCGGCCTCGGTAATGCTGCCATCCTCCAGCATGCTCTGGACCACGGTATCGTCCCGGGTCAGACAGACCGCCTGTCTTCCTTGCAGAGCGTAACAGCGGGAATCTCCGATATGGGCAATGTGTGCCCTGTCGCCGGTTACCCAGGCCACAACCAGGGTTGTGCCCATTTTTTCGAGCTTTGCATCCTCGGCGCGCCGGCTCAGTATGCGTTCATTGGCCAGTGCGAAAGCACGCTCCAGGCTTTCCCTGACTGAGCTGACGGTTTTGCCGGACGACGGCCCGGAGATTTCCGGCTCAAGGGATTCCACAACAGCGTCAACCGCGAGGCGACTGGCAATCTCGCCTCCCTGATAGCCGCCCATACCGTCGGCAACCACCAGCAGCGCCTGATCACCGGAATCGTTTACCCGCCAGTCCACCACATCCTGGTTCGATTTCCTGACTGCACCCCGGTGACTCTGGCCTGCAATGCGATACCTCATCGGGACACCTCCTGGCCCGCTTCTCGCACCGCCAGGCGCCGCACGGCCTCGGCCATGGTGGCGGCGCTGGCAAAGCGTTTATCCGGCTCGCGCTGGATGGCCTTGTTGATCAACCGAACCACCCCATTGGGCAACTCGGCATTGAACTCCCGGACGCTGCGCGGGCGCTTGTTGAGGATCTGGTAAGTCAGGTTGGCGAGGGTATCGCCCTGATAGGGCGTTTCGCCGCTCACCAGCTTGTACAGGGTCACGCCCAGGCTGTAGATATCGGAGGCACCGGTTATCTTCTGGCCTTTCAATTGCTCCGGTGACATGTAGAGCGGGCTACCCATGACAACGCCGGTGCGGGTCCGCGAGCCGTCGGAAATTTTGGCGATGCCAAAGTCGGTAATCTTTATGTCGCCGGTATCAGGGTTAAAAATGATGTTCCCCGGCTTGATGTCACGGTGGACGATTTTCTGGCTATGGGCATAGGCCAGGGTATCTGCAACCCGGGCAATAATGTCCAGCACCCCGGGCAACGGCAGCAACCTCCCGGGCTTGCCGAATTCACTGAGCGGCCGGCCCCTGGCGTAATCCATGGCAATATAGGCAAGGTCTGCCTCCTCTCCAACATCATACACCGTTACGATGGCCGGGTGACTCAGACGACCGGCCGCTTCGGCCTCCCGGAAGAAACGTTCCTTGAGGTCCTGAAGCTGACCGTCATCAAACGCCTGGTAGCTCAGGGTCTTGATGGCGACAGTTCGGGCAATTTTCGGATCCTTGCCAAGGTAAACCACACCCATGGCACCCCGGCCGATCTCCCGCTCGATTTCATAACGCCCGAGAGTCGGTCGACTCACCGAGGGTTCCGGCATTAATAGGGTGCGGGTGTTGTCGAAGCTGCCGGTTTGCATCATTGAGGCATCCGGCGACAATTTCTCCAGTGCCACCAGGCGGGCGGCGGTATCCCGGAAATTCTTCTTGCGCTCCAGAATACTGCGGTAGGTGGTTACGGCCTTCTCGTACTGACGTTTGCGCTCCTGCTGAATGGCGATGTCGTAACGCAGCTCCAGAGCCCCGGCGCAGGGCGGGCAGTGATTGAGTGCCTCAAGGGCATCGTCGGTATGCCCCTGTTGCAGAAACAGCCTGGCCAGCCTGAGGCGGGCTTCACGGACATTGTCGGTCAGGGTGCGAATGCGGTTGTGGGGCTGAAGCCAGAACAGCATCACCACAAAACCGACCACCAACAAGGTCAGCACTTCGCCCAGAGGCACCCAGGCACTTCGGTAGAACATCAGGGCCGCCTGCAAAACCACCAGGGAACCGCCAAGCAGCAGAGTGACAGGCAGGGAAACGGCAGCACCCATCACCGGGACAGCAAGCGTCAGAAAGAGTGCCGTAACGGCCAGCCCTGCGGTAACCGCAATATCAGCCCACAGAGGTTCCACCAGCCCCCGGTCAGCCAGTGCTTTATGAAGACTGTCCTGTGACACAATGGTGGTGGGGCTGGCACCCTCTGGCACTCCGAGAATACTGAACAGCACCCTATCGGCCCAGCCAACAAGCGCCAGCTGGTCTCCAGCCAGGGCAAACACCACGGCAGCCAAAAGAACAACGGCCCGCAGACTGAACAAGCGCGGCATGAATGAAATGATGGCGTTCACAGGCAACTTTGTTATAAATGACTGATCTGCCTAGTTTAGAAAGCGTTGGTGTCGCGCGATACAACGACAGAGGTGTTTTTTGTAAGTGTTTGTTTACCTGGGAGGAAGGTCACGTATGTTAATTTCGTCTTATCACCCAGGGATGATGGAATTACCGGTATGACACTGAAGTTGCTTTTCACCCTGTTACTGCTCGTGCTGGCTGGAATCGGGCTCTACCACACCCACAAATCCCTGCCTCAGGGTATCAGTTATCGGGGTGAAGTTCTGCCGCTGGAAGATCCTGTCCTGCTGACCGATGTCACCCGTCACTACGCGGACGGTCGCGAAGAGAAAGACCACGAAATCTTCAACGAGGTATTCCGGCTGATCGGGCAGGCCGAAGAGTTCATTCTTGTCGATATGTTCCTGTTCAACAGCACCAAACCGAAAGGCGTCGCTCATCGCCCCCTGGCACAGCAACTGACCGAAGCTCTGCTGGCCCGGAAGTCGGAAAATCCGGGGCTGTCTGTGATCGTTATATCCGATCCACTGAACACCATGTATGGCGGTACAGCCTCTCCCTGGTTCGAAGCCTTGCGTGAAGCAGGCATTCCCGTTGTTGAAACCGCTTTACGTCCGCTCAGGGACAGCAACCCAACCTGGTCTGCAATCTGGCGGCTTTGTTGCCAGTGGTTCGGTAACAATCCGGACGGGGGCTGGCTGGACAATGTCCTTGGCAACAAGCCAGTCACGGTTCGAAGCTACCTTTCGCTGCTGAACTTCAAGGCCAACCATCGCAAGATTGTGGTGGTGGATCAAGCCGGTTCGTTGAGAGCGCTTGTAACCTCAGCTAACCCGCACGATGGCAGCAGCCGCCACAGTAACCTCGGGCTGAGCTTCAAAGGGCCCGCCGTAGCCGATGTGCTGCGAAGTGAGCGGGCAGTGCTGGCCTTGTCTGGTGTCGACACAGGAACCCTTGATAACTGGATCAGTCGGGTTGAAGAAGCTCCTGAATCCGGAAAGGGTGAAAAGGACAAAGTGGCGGTACTGACCGAATCGGCCATACTCGACCAAGCCCTGAAAATGATTCGCGAGTCTGCAGACGGAGACCAACTGGATCTGGCGATGTTCTATCTGTCACACCGGCAGATTGTCGGGGCGCTGATCCGTGCTGCAGAGCGTGGTGCGGCGCTGAGGGTTCTGCTGGACGCCAACAACGAGGCCTTTGGTCTTCAGAAAAGTGGTATTCCCAACCGGCAGGTGGCCATGGAACTGGCCCGGGCAGGCATCCCTGTGCGCTGGTGCAATACCCGGGGTGAGCAATGCCACAGTAAGCTGTTGATGTTGGCGAAGGAGAGTGGGATAACCGGGATATTGCTTGGGTCTGCCAATTTCACCCGCCGCAACCTGGATGACCTGAACCTGGAAACCGACGTCTGGATCTCGGTTGCGGTCCAGTCCTCGGTTGCCATGAAGGCAAGAGCGTTCTTCGACCAGCAATGGCACAAAGGCCCCGGCGACGAGCCGGTTATGAGCCTGCCTTATGAGCACTGGGCCGACGAATCCAGGCTTCGCTACTGGCGCTATCGGATTATGGAAGCGACCGGCCTGTCGACCTTCTGAACATGAGGGACAAGCCCCATGCTCACCCGGTCAGCTATACTGCATTGGCCTGAACGGAAACTTGAAGTAACCAACAACAGGAGTGAAGCATGTCTGGAATTCGCAAGCACCTGAGGTATGTTTCTTTTTTCATGGCCATGATGATGGCTCTTGGCTCCGTCTGGTCGGCCACGGCAACCGCCGGAATGGTAGGAACCGGCGAGATGATTGGCGAACAACAGGTCCAACTGGACAGACAACAACTGGCCGATATGCTTGAGACGCAGGAAGTCCAGGACAAACTGGCAGATCTGGGCGTAAGCCAGGACCAGGTCAAGGAACGCATCCAGAACCTTACGCCCGCGGAACTGGCGGATTTCGAACGTCAGCTTGCCGAAGCTCCTGCGGGTCAGGGTGTGGTTGGCATTATTGTGCTGTTTCTGCTGGTCTTCATTATCACCGATATGCTGTGCGCCACTAACATCTTCCCATTCGTGAACTGCATCCGATAGCGTCTGTCCGTGGCAGTCATTTTGCAACTGGAGAGGGGCGCGTCAGTCAGGCTGGCCCTGTTTTTGCTGGTCAGCCTCCTGGCCGGTTGCGCCAGCGCCCCGAAATGGCCGGAGCCGGACACCGGAGACCGCCCTTCTCTGCCAGATCAGGTGATTCTGGAGGATGTCCCGTTTTTTCCTCAGGAAAAGTACCAATGCGGTCCGGCCTCACTGGCCATGATGCTGAACAGCCGGGGCCTTACGACCGATCCGGAAGTTCTCAAAGACCTGGTTTACATCCCCGGCCGGGAAGGTTCCCTGCAGGTTGAGATGGTCGCCGGTGCGCGGTCCCACGGGATGCTGGTCTATCCGCTGGACGGCGAGCTTGAGAGCATGCTGACAGAACTGGCGGCGGGTAACCCGGTGCTGGTTCTGCAGAATCTGAGGTTTGACTGGCGGCCCCAGTGGCACTTCGCGGTTGTGATCGGTTACGACGCGGAGCAAAGGGATCTGATTCTTCATACCGATACCCGCAAACGCCAGCACGTGGCCCTGGAAGGGTTTACCAACACCTGGGGGCGGGCCGGCAACTGGTCCGTGGTAATGCTGCCTCCCGATCAGGTTCCGGCAACCGCAAAACCACTGCGGTTTCTCCAGTCAGCCCACGACCTGGAGACAACCGGGCGAACCACCGCCGCGGCAATTGCGTACAAGACTGCGGAAACCACCTGGCCTGACCAACCAGCCGCCATCATGGCCAGAGGCAATCTGGCCTGGCAACTGGGCAGGCAGGCCGAGGCGACAGGGCACTTCCTCCGCACGGTTAACCGTTTCCCGGAATTCGCCGAAGGCTGGAACAACCTGGCCTTCGCCCTGAAAGAGACAGGTTGTCCGGCAGCGGCCACTGAGGCTGCCGGCTGCGCCGCCGTCCTGGCACCTGAGCGCTTTGGCAGTTCGGTGTTACTCCATTCAAACCCGGCAACAACGCCGAAAAACTGCCCGAAGTTACCGGAGTGTCCCCGGGACTCCTAGTTTGCCTTCCTGAAAAGCACCACGTCCTTTCTCGGGATCGCCATACTCCAGCCAAATTTGTCAGCCAGTATTGCCAGAGTGGACTCACGGTAGAACACAACATGGGTGGGGTCGCGGCGGTAATGCCAGCTGTCGAACCGGTCGTCGTCGGTCTGGAAACAGGTCATCACGCCCAGCCAGCCACCCGGTTCGAGCAATTGATTCAGTTGCCGAAACACCACGGCAGGTTCGTACAGATGCTCCACCACCTCGGTACAGGTTATGAAGTCATAGGTGCGGGAAAGGGCTGTTTGCGAGGGGTAAAAGTAAGGATCATAAAGACTCACCACCATGCCTTCAGCCTCCAGCATCTTTGCCAGTGCCGGACCAGGCCCACAGCCGAAGTCCAGCCCGGTGGCGCCCGGTGGCAGGCGCTCCAGCAGCGGGTCTGCCAGCTTTGACAGAAATTTACGATAGCCCGGATCAGACGGGTCGTTATCATGCAGTTGGTAGATATCCCGCTCCTGATCGGGAGAAAGCCGGCACGGCTCGTCCATTACCGTTGCTTCGCACACCGGGCAGCGGAGATATCGCTGGGTCTTCACCATCCGGAATCCCGCAAGGCTGCCCCGCTCACAAACCGGACAAAGGCTCATGCCACCACCTCGGATCAAGCCCGGCCGCTGCGCGTACCTGAGCATCCAGCTCCCGTGCATCAAGCGGTTCTGAGGCAATCACCTCCGCCCGGCTGAATGCCTGTGGCTCGCCTTGGACAACCGAAAGCGCGCCGTCAGCGACGTTAATCGCTCTCCACCCCTCGGGAGTGTTCACCACCGCCTTGAATCGCGCAAAACCGGAACCCATTGCCAAAGCCAGCAAGGCATTCTCATCCAGTATCAGTTCAGGATGAATTCGCCAGCCAACACTGAAATACCCCTGCCCTTCATTAACAGACTGCTGCCAGGGTTCATCATTGATCGACGGCGCTGACGCTGCCGTCTTGTTATGGTGGTGATGGTGAGCGCCCGGGTTGGTCACCGGCAGAGCATCCGATTGGCCATCCAGCCATTCCGGTGCCAACTGTCCGAACCGTGTGTGATGGGCAGCCCGCTTTCCGGGTTCCAGTTGCGCGGCCCACTCGTCAAAATGGGTCAGTTGCTCTGGCGTACAAAGATCGGTCTTGTTGGCAACCAGAATATCGGCTGCGGCAACCTGATCCCGGAACTGCACGTTGCCGAGAACTTTCGGCTCTTCGAGCCTGCGGGGGTCCACCAGGCAAATCACCGGCCCCATGGCGAGAACATCCCGATAGTGCTCACTGGCCAGGGTTTCCAGAATCTGGGAGGGATGACCGAGCCCGGTTGGCTCGATCAGCAACCGCTCCGGCCTGGCCTTGTGGATCAGCTGGTTTAGGCCGATCTGCATCGGCAACCCGGCAACACAGCACATGCACCCTCCGGGAATTTCCTTTATGAAGGCGCCTTCCGTCTGCAGCAGGGCGCCATCAATGCCCACCTCACCAAACTCGTTGACCAGTACGGCCCAGACTTCGTCCTCCGGTTTGTTTTTCAGAAGTTCCAGAATGGCGGTGGTTTTACCAACACCCAGAAAACCGAGGATAAGGCTGGTGGGAATGGGTTGCTTCATAGTACCGGTCCGGCTCCAGTCAGAGTGTAATCGTTATATTATAACATTTCAGCCGCCGGGACGATCCTGCTTCAGGAAAACGCCGACCGCCTTATCCGACAGCAGCACATAGGCAAGTGCCGGGTAAGGCAGATAGTGAAGAAACAGAGTGGCGAGAGTGACTGCATCCATCCCGACATCAAGAAACATCCAGGCGCCGAAAGCAAGAAACAGCGCACCCAGAAAACCGCCATATATCCACAGAGCCCTTGAACGCTCTTCCGCCATAGGCAGCCGCTCCAGGGTGCGCGCCACTGAAAAGCTCATGTAGACCGCAATCAGGGCTGCAATCACCAGGGAGGCAACCAACCCCGTAAATCCGATCAGGTAGCGGAACAGGTAGTTGGCCAGGAAGAACAGGGCAATGCAGGTTACAGCAACAATGGTTATGCGTGTCTTTTCCATGGCGGCTCTGAATTTGTTGGATTTATGGGCAGCGCTGCAAAGAATGGCAGAGACGCTGTGAAAGAACCACCCCTGCTGCGACTGGTGTTCCAGCCTGATATGATTCCCAACACTCTCACTGGCAACCGGACAATCGATGACCACTGGTAATTCCACCCGACTCAACAAATACATCAGCGAAAGCGGCCTGTGTTCCCGCAGAGAGGCTGATCGCTATATTGAGCAGGGCAACGTCTACATCAACGGCAAGCGTGCCACTGTAGGGGATCAGGTGCTGCCCGGGGATACGGTCAAGGTCAATGGCCAGGTGATCGAACCGCGCGCTGAAGAAGATCTGGTCTTTATTGCCCTGAACAAGCCTGTGGGCATCGTCAGCACCACCGACAGCGCCGAGAAACACAACGTCCAGAGGTTTGTCGGCCACAGCGAACGTATCTTCCCGATCGGGCGGCTGGACAAGGACTCCCAGGGCCTGATCTTCATGACCAGCAATGGTGACCTGGTCAACAAGATTCTGCGCGCCGGAAACAACCATGAAAAGGAATACCTGGTTACGGTCGACAAGCCGGTGACCCGGGGGCTCGTTGAGGGTATGGCCAACGGGGTGCCGATCCTGGGAACTGTCACACAAAAGTGCAAGGTGTCCAGTGAATCCCGGTTCGTCTTCCGCATTACCCTGGTTCAGGGCCTCAACCGCCAGATTCGCCGCATGTGCGAACACTTCGGTTATGAGGTAACCAAGCTGGAGCGCATCCGGATCATGAACGTCAGCCTGAAGGGGCTGGCTGTGGGCCAGTGGCGCAATCTGACGGAGAAAGAACTGGCCGGACTGTTTGATGCCATCCGGGACTCCTCCTCAGAGGCCCCGCCCCAGCCCGGAAAACCTGCGAAAAAGAAGCCTGCTGCAAAGCCAAAGCATCGTCCCAAAGCCAAACCGGGTGGGCCCGGCGGTTCCCAAAGGCCGGGGCCGAAAGGTAGGCCCGCCCCCGGCAGGAAGCCTGCGTCGGGCAAACGCCCCAAAGCCGGAAAACCCCGGCAAAAGAGTGTTAAACGGTAGTTCTGGCCCGGCACTCAGAGCGCAAGACTACTTTTTCACCCACTTGCCATTAACCTGGATACTGGCTATCCGGCGTTTTTTGATGGCCTGCTTCCCGGCAACGACCAGCAAAGCCAACGCGACCCAGCCGACCAGACGGACCCGTCGGATCATGAGGCTCGGCTTTCCAGACCCTTCAGCGTGCAAAACGACACTCCTGTCTACTCGGGCTACTCACCACGCCAGGTCACGCTGTACAGGTCGTGACGACGATCCTGGAGATTTTTCACGGTGCCACTGTTGCGGGCCGTGATCAGCACCTCCGGCCGGAGATCGGCGAACGCCACTGTTTCAACATTGGGTTCCGTGTCTGCGGCGATACCGTCCCGGGCAAACGGAAAATCACAGGGGGTAAGAATACAGCTCTGGCCATACTGGATTTCCATATTCGGCACCTTGGGCAGGTTGCCAACGTTACCGGACATCACCACGTACACCTGGTTTTCCACTGCCCGGGCCTGACAACAGTAACGCACCCTAAGGTAGCTCTGGCGTTCGTCGGTACAGAAGGGCACAAAGATGATATGAACGCCCTGATCCACCAGATGGCGGGTCAGTTCCGGAAACTCCGCGTCATAACAGACCAGAACTCCGATGGTACCGCAGTCGGTCTCGATGGCGCTGACCCGGTTGCCGCCCTGCACGTTCCACCAGAAAGCCTCGTTCGGGGTCGGGTGAATCTTGGGCTGGGTGAACACCTGGCCATCCCTGAGGAACACATGGGCCAGGTTCCGAATGGCTCCGTCTTCCTCTCGCACCGGAGTGGAGCCGGCCACAATGTTGATGTTGTACCGCAGGGCCAGGTCCCGCATCAGCTCCCGGTAACGCTCCGCGTAATGGGTGACCGCCGCGAAGGTTTCCGCCGGGCTGCCCTTGCGGGCCTCAATTGATAGCAACTGGAGAGTAAACAGCTCCGGAAACACCACAAAATCGCCCTTGTAGGTGGATACAACATCGACGAAATAACGGACAATCTCGCTGAACTCGTCAAATGATCCCACCGGCCGTTGCTGGTACTGAACCGTGCCAATACGCACTGTATCCCGCATTCGGTGGCCATAACGTTTGCGCCGCTCGCTGTTTTCGATCTGCGGTACTTTCGGGTTACGCCAGACCAGATGAATGCCGTAGCCCATGGAATCGTGATCGGCGTCCAGATAATGGGGAATGATGTCGTGCACCTCGAAGCCCTGATGGAGCTGAAAGGACAGCACCGGGTCCTTCTGCTCCTTGCCCCTGATGGCCTCGACGTAGGCCTCAACACTGCCGAACTTTTTCAGGCGCTGGCGCAGGCTTGGCAGGCGTCCGGCAAATACCACACCCTGCAGGTTCAAAGCCTGGCACAATTGCTTGCGCTCGTTGTACAGCCGCTCGCCGATGCGATAGCCACGACACTCCGGATCAACACACACTTCCATGCCGTACAGCCAATCACCCTCGGGATCATGTCGTGAGGCGTAACCATTGCCGGTTATGGAGGTCCAGTCATGGGGCATCAGTGCCACTTCTTCGGCAATGCGGAACGTGGCGCAGTAACCCACTACAGTATCACCCAGCATGGCAACGAACTGGCCGTCCGGGAAGGTATTGATCTGACCGGTCAGCGGGCCCTTGGTGTAACCATACATACCGGTGCCTTCGTAGACACGGCGACTGAGCTCAATGATTCCGGGAATATCCGCCAGCGTGGCATTGCGGACGTACAGGCGCTGATCCGGGTCGGAAAATGGCGGGCACATAGACACCTCGGAAAGGCGTTGATTTGCCCTCATCTTTGGTGACGTGACAGGATTTCGTCAAGGGAAATCGGAGCCCGGCAGGAGGAAGCGTTCGATCACAGTGTAAACGGAACCACCGGGGCCTTGCCTGCTTTCAAACAGCGCGAACTGGTTAACCGGAAACTGCCCGAAAACCGATTGACCATGCTGCGCCAGCAAGTTCCCGACAGACCCGGGCCGCCGTTTAAACCTGGCCAGCGTAATGTGGGGACGAAATGCCCTGCTCTCCGTCACGAATCCGAGATTATCCATCCGTACTTTCAGCGTCTCATGGAGCTCGGCAACCGGGGCCGCTGGCTGCACCCCGGCCCATAGGTTTCGCGGCCTTTGGAGCTGCCCGAAGCAGCCAGTTCCGGCCACCTCCAGCCCGAAGGGGTCCATTTGAATCTGACCCGCCTCATCGCACACGGCTGCAATACGTTCCTCGTTCACATGCCCCAGAAACAACAGGGTGAGGTGCAACTGCTCAGCGCTTTGCCATTTGGCACCTGAGACCGCCGCCCTGACATTCAGCAAGCGATCTTTGATTTCAACGGGGATCTCCAGCCCAAAAAAAAGCCGGGGCATTCCCGATTACTCGACCTTGGGCGTTGGCCTGACCAGGATTTCGTTCACATCTACATGGTCCGGTTGCGCCACGGCGTACATCACGGCGCTGGCAATGTCCTCCGGCTTCAGGGCGTGAGCCGGTGGCTCATCAAAAAACGGCGTGTCCACCATGCCAGGCTCAATGAGTGTAACCCGGATGCCAGAGCCGCGAAGCTCCTCACGAACGCCGTAGCCGATGGCGGAAACCGCCCATTTGGTGGCACTGTACATGGAACCGGGAATCGTGACACGACCGGCCGCAGAGCCGGTCAGCAGCAGGTGTCCCTTGGTTTCCCGCAGCGCCGGCAGGCAGTGCTGAAGGGTCAGGCCGACCCCGTAGATATTGGTCAGGATCATATCCTTCCAGACCTCCGGATCGGCCTTACTGAATCCTCCGGGTTCACCACCACGACCTGCGTTGGCGAAAACGGCATCAATGCGACCGAAAGTCTTAAGGGCCTGATCGACCATACTCTTCTGTTCGTCGCCACTTTGCACGTCGCATTGCACCGTTAGCACTTGTGCCTCGCCACCAAGCTCCTGCTGCAGACCTTTCAGTTTTTCTTCGGAGCGGGCCGCCAATACCAGGCGATACCCCTGTTTCGCCGCCGCACGGGCTGTTTCTGCACCTATGCCCGATGAAGCGCCGGTGATCAGCATTACAGGTCGAACTGCCATAACTTTCTTCTCCTGTCGTTTGAACCGTTTGGGAGGGGCTACGCCGGCAGGCGCCAGCCCGATCATTCAGTAGATTTGATGGAGGCAATGGCCGCCGACAAAGGCCTCAATGCCGTTGGCTTCCAACAGGCCAGCCACAATGTGAGCTTCGGTAATGTCTCGCGCCCGATAGGCAATTTGCAACACACGACTCCTTCTGTGACCGTTCCGGGCAGAACCGGGACAAATCTGCGAGTATTATCTCAAGCATAGTTCGCCCCCTCTGGCGGGGCCAATAACCCAGCAGCCTGTCGGACTTAAGTGATCGTCACGAGCAAGGTGGGAAAGCAAGCGCAAATTTTTTGGATTTTGAGGCGCATAGTGGTTCTATGTAACGAAAAACCCGGGAAATTTGAGCCGCTTTCCCACCGGCACAGTAGATCAGCCTTAAGTCCGACAGGCTGCGAGGGACTGACCATGCTCTGGATTATCCTTGCCATCATTGTGTTTATTGTCGCCGCAACCCTGCTGCTGTTCCGCCTTGAGGATCTATCTCACCTGGACCAGGACGACTACCCGGTCCGGGATGGCAAGCCCAGCGATGCAAACCGGGAGGTTCTGGGGCGCATTCGCGAACTGGGGCAATCATCGAAGGGCCTTCGCGGCAAGGCCCGGCTGATGGCCCTGCGCAAACACATGGACGAACTCAGTCAGGGGCTGGAGTTGGCGTCCGAATTCCGCCACTGCGAGTCTCCCCGCGGTGAGTGGGTCATTGCCCCCGGCTGCGATACCCGCCGCCGGATTCTGTACATCCATGGCGGAGCCTGGGCCGCCGGCAGTCCCCGAAGCCACCGGGCGATTACCGACCGGTTGTCACAGATAACCCGAGCGGCGGTATTTGCCCTGGACTACCGGCTGATGCCGGAAAACCGCTTCATGGATGGTGTCCGGGACTGCCGGGAGGCCTACACCTGGCTTCTGAAACATGGTCCGGAGGGCCCCGAACCTGCCGGTTTCATGGTAGTGGCCGGGGACTCCGCCGGCGGCAGCCACACCCTGGGGCTGATCGCCTGGATACGGGATAACGGGCTAAGGCAGGCGGATGCCGCGATTACCTTCTCGCCCTCAACCGACCTGACCCTGACGGCACCGAGCAATCGCAACAACATCGAGACCGATCCCTTGCTGGGGCCGGCGTTTGGCGGATTATCGAAAATCCCCCTGCCGGTGATCTGGTGGGCCACCCTGGCCGCGTTTCGGGTCTCTCCGGCCAGCCCTGTGGCCTCACCACTGCGGGGCGACCTGAGAGATCTGCCACCAACCCTGATTCAGGCCAGTGATACTGAAATGCTGCTGGATAACGCCCGACGTTACGCTTCCAAGGCACAGGCTGCAGGCTCACCAGTCACCCTGCACACCTGGCCCGGGATGGTGCACGTATGGCAGATCTTCGTGCCTCTGCTTCCCGAGGCGGAAGAGGCGTTTCAGGACATCAAGTCATTTCTGGAGCAGGTTGAATCAGGCAGCAGGATGCACCCGGAAGGTCAAACCTGAACTTTTCCGCGAAGCGCCTTGGTTTTGCCCTTCTTGGTTTTCTTGTCGACGCGCTTGCGCTGGGAGGAGCGAGTCGGTCTGGTTGGCCGCCGGGCCTTTTGGGGTTTCACCGCTTGCTGGATCAGTTCCTTGAGACGCTCAAGGGCGTCCTCCTTATTCAATTCCAGGGTACGAAAGGATTGCGCCTTGATAATCAGTACGCCTTCCTTGCTGATTCGCTGGTCATTAAGCGACATCAGCCGTTCCTTGTAAAAAGGCGGCAAGGTGGAGTGCGGAATATCAAAGCGCAGGTGCACTGCGGAAGCCACTTTATTCACGTTCTGGCCACCGGCACCCTGGGCACGGATCTGGGTTATTTCGATTTCCCAGTCAGCAAGTTCAACAGCATTGGATAGTTTCAGCATCTGCCAAGGTTAACAAATCCCGGACAAGCGGGCTTGAAAACCGGGATTCGAACGTGCGGAAGTGAATAATCCAAGGCATGACTCACCGGATCTGATTCGGGAGACGTGAAGACTGTAGTAGTCCTTTAATACCCGCTTCTGCATCACCGCTGCTAATGTTTCCAGACCCGGCAAGACAATCACAAGGAGACAGCCATGGGCGGGAAGAAAATTCTGATGATTACCGGTGATTTCACCGAAGACTACGAAACCATGGTGCCGTTCCAGGCACTGCAGGCCGTTGGCCACACAGTTCATGCCGTTTGCCCCGACAAGCAAGCCGGGGACACGGTCGCTACGGCAATCCATGATTTCGAGGGTGACCAGACCTACACGGAGAAACCCGGCCACCGATTTGCCCGGAATGCGGACTTCGAAGGGCTGGATCCCGCGAATTATGATGCCCCTGTGGTTCCAGGCGGCCGCGCACCGGAATACCTGCGCCTGAACAGGGACGTGCTGAATCTTGTTCGCCACTTCTTCGACACCGACAAGCCGGTGGCGGCAATCTGCCACGGTGCCCAGTTGCTTGCGGCAGCGGGAGTGCTTGAGGGCCGCAGGCAGAGCTGGCCGAAAGGGACGGCATGAACCTGCCCCAGATGATCACGCGCCTTTACCACGAGTCCATTGATGCGGGCCACGACCTCGGCAACTTCACTTCGTTCCTGCGGGTATGCGCCCTTCGGTATCTGGAGCTCCAGTTAAGTGGCGACGTTCCGAGGGATACCCGGGTGCCTATAGCCTCCCTCGATGCAGACCGCATTCTAAACGCGAAACGTAACGAACCCGTTGTTCCGGATGTGGTCAACAAATCCACACACTGAACCGCGACCACCGGTTCCCTGGGCGCTAACTCTGGCCATACTGTTTTGCTTTGGAAGGTTTTGTAAAACTGGCACTGGCCGGCACGGGCTACGGGATGATTCCGGAGATGCAGGCGCGCCCGGAAATTGATGCGGGGCGACTGGTGAGCATCGCCCCGGAACAAACCCTGGAAGTGCAGCTATACTGGCACTTCTGGCGCCACGGCGGCGGCGTAATAGACCGCCTGACAAAGGCCCTGCAAACGGCTGGAACTTTCGACTCCCGCTGATCCGCCAACTCAGGCAAATGGACACCGAAGAAGACCACGGATTAATCGCCCGACAGATCGGCATGCTGCGAAAACGGATTGTGCTGACCAAACGGATGCTGGCCAGCTTTGACAGTGCTGGCGGGGAAGATGTCGATCACTCGTGATGGCAATTCTGGCCGGGGTCCACGATGGTAACGCCAAACCAGCGCGGAAACCTAAGCAGGCAAAACAGGGCAATCATGTCGTAGACAGCGTGCCAGACCATAACCAGTGCCAGGCTCTCGGAAAACACATAGGCCGCACCCAGTATCAGCCCCAGGCCGGTTGCGACGAGAAAATAGGTGAACGATACATAGTGCACCAGCCCGAATAACACCGATGCCGCCAGCACCGAGGTCACCGCATCGGTATGCGCCATCAGCCAGCCCTGGATCGCGCCCCGGAACAGCAACTCCTCACCAATACCGGCCAACACGGACAGCAGGATCAGCACAGCCGGGGAATAGGTTGATGCAAAGTCATACAACCCCTGCATCTGGCGTTCGAGGTCCCCCGGGAACAACCCTGGCACCCGCATAAGCAGTAGCAACACGGCATAGGTTGCGTTCGCGCCGAGAGCCCCGTAAAAAATGCTCGGCCACAGGCCCGGGCCAAGGAGCAGTACCGGAATCCCGAAAACCAGTATGGCAAGCAACCCGAATACGCCAATGCCGCTCTGGAATAACAGGGCGGCATTGGCGGAAATACCGGATTTTCGTCGTTTTCCCAGAGTCATTTACTGCTCAAACAAGGGCTTCACCGGAAACAGGGCGTCGTACTGCGGCGCCTGCTTCTGGGCTTTGGCCTGGAAGGATTTCATCATGTCCGTCGGGCGGAACATGCCGGCCTGCCAGGTGGCCATGTACTTCAGGCTGTCTTCCACACTGTGGTCACGGCTGTAGTTAAGCATTTCCTTGCACCCGGTAACGGCCAGGGGGGAATTGGCGGCAATCTGCCCGGCAATAGCCATGACCGCTTCAATCATGGATTCCTGGTCGGCGTGCACGGAATTCACAAAGCCCAGGTTCTTCGCCTCACTGGCAGAAAACCTGCGTCCGGTGTAGGCCAGTTCGCGAACCACACCTTCCGGCATCAGTTTTGGCAGGCGCTGGAGAGTGCCGACATCGGCTGTCATACCCAGCTCGGTTTCCTTGATGGTAAAATAGGCGTCTTCGGTGCAGTACCGACTGTCAGCGGCACAGACCAGATCAAGGGCGCCGCCAATACAGCCACCGTGGATGGCCGCCAGCACGGGAAGGCGGATTTTCTCAAGGGAGGTCAGGGTGTCCTGCAGTTGCAACACCACCCTGCGCAGGTTTTCCGCCATCCGGCCGGGGTCGCCGTTCATGGGCACGGCTTTGGGGTCGCTGAACACCCCCAGATCCATGCCGGCCGAGAAGTGCTTGCCGGTGGAGGAGATGACAATGACACGGGCGTCGGTGTTGGCTTCGATGTCCTGCATGCAGCGGGGCAACTCAAGCCAGAACGCCTTGTTCATGGTGTTCAGGGCCTCGGGGCGGCTGAACTGGACATGGGCAATGTGGTCTTTAACCTCGATCAAAAAACTCTTGTAGCTGGACAGCTCAGACAAGGCGATACTCCTTATGTAAATTTCGTATTATGGCGAAGATGAAAACCACAAGTTAACCCGAAAAGGCCTGGTATGGAATTCACCGTCCTCGGAACCTTCCACCGGAAAATCCGACACCCCGGTTTATGTCTACAAGAAATAGCTTTGCATTTCCCGGCAGAAGGAGTACAGTGCGCCTCGTTGGAAAGATTTAGCAAAGCATTTCATCAATAAGACCGCTCTGAGTTGTAACAAGTAGCACGTCCTGTTTTTGATCACGCCAGTTTTTTGTTTCCGCATACCGCCGATCAGGCATCACAAAGATGACCTGACGGCACATTAAATGATTGAATTCAGGAAAGTATATTATGTCTACAGTTACCGGTAACGTTAAGTTTTTCAACGAAGCAAAAGGTTTTGGCTTTATCACTCGCGAAAGCGGCCCGGACGTTTTTGTTCACTACAGCGCTATTCAGGGCGGCGGTTTCAAGACTCTGGCTGAAGGCCAGCAGGTCGAGTTTACCGTTACCCAGGGCCAGAAAGGCCCCCAGGCGGAAAACGTTGTTGCGCTGTAAGCTGTAAAGAGATGCTCTGTAAAGAGATGCTCTGTATATAACAGACGACACGTTCAGAAAAAGGCAGCTTCGGCTGCCTTTTTTCGTTTATCAGGTATCATGCCCGCAAGGACTTTCCCTGCGCCAGCCTGACTATTCGCGAATATCCGTACCCCAACCCACAAACGCTGCAGATAGACTTTGCCGTCATGCCGGAAACCCTTGAGCACACGGAAACACGTAGCCGGAGAGAAGAATGAGTCAAAATACCCGACCACACCAGCAGGCCAACAACCTCTGGTCTTCACGGATGGTTTTCATCCTCGCCGCTGCCGGCTCGGCAGTCGGCCTGGGAAACATCTGGAAGTTTCCATATATCACGGGTGAAAACGGCGGCGGCGCCTTTGTTTTGATCTACCTTGCCTGCATCTTCCTGATTGGCCTGCCGGTACTGATCGCCGAGACCATGATCGGTCGCCGGGGCGGCCAGAGCCCGGTAGCGACCATGCGCACCCTGACCGAGACCGAAGGGGCCGCCAGGGGCTGGAGAGTAATCGGCTGGAACGGCGTTATCGCCTCATTCCTGGTACTGTCTTTCTATTCCGTGATCGGCGGCTGGGCTCTTGTTTATATCGGCAAGGCCGCCGCCGGGCTGTTTACCGGCGCAGACGCCGGAGCCATTGGCAGCCAGTTCGGCGGGCTGCTGGCAAGCCCCCGGGAACTGCTGCTGTGGCACTCCGTGTTCATGGTGATCGTTGTGTTTATCGTTGGCCGGGGCATTCGTTCAGGGCTCGAAAAAGCCGTGAACATGCTGATGCCACTGCTGTTTGTGCTGCTGGTTGCGATGGTCATCTATGCCATGAACAGCGGCAGCTTTGGCCAGGCCGTGAGCTTCATGTTCGCCCCGGATTTCAGCAAGCTGACCACAGCCGGCATTCTGACAGCCCTCGGCCATGCCGCGTTCACTCTCAGTATTGGTATTGGCGTACTCATGGCTTGTGGCTCCTACCTTCCCAAGAGCGTTAACATTGCCAGAACCGCCATGACCATCGCCGTGCTAGACACCAGTGTTGCGTTACTGGCCGGGCTCGCTATCTTTCCGCTGGTGTTCGCCAACGGCCTGGAGCCAGGCACAGGCCCCGGCCTGATCTTCGTGACCCTGCCGCTGGCGTTCGGCCAGATGAGTGGCGGCGCCCTGTTCGGCACCATCTTCTTCGCCCTTTTGTTGGTGGCTGCCATTACCTCCGCCATTTCCATGCTGGAGCCGGTGGTGGAATGGCTGGAAGAACATCAAGGAGTCAGCCGGGCGAAAAGCGCGCTTGCTAGCGGGCTGGCGATCTGGTTTACCGGCATTGGTACCGTGTTGTCCTTCAACGTATGGGAAGACCTGCACCCGCTGGGCTTCATCACGTTCTTTGAAGGCAAGACCGTATTCGACCTCCTTGATTTCCTGGTCTCCAATCTGATGATGCCCCTGGGTGGACTCGCGATTGCCCTGTTCGCGGGCTGGGCCATGAAGCGGCAAGGTCTGCAAGCGGATATCGGCCTGGAAGGCAGCACTTACAAAGCATTCATGTTCGTGCTCCGGTACCTGACACCCGCCGGTATCGTCATGGTGTTCCTTTACAACCTGATCTAGGAGTCTGAAAGGTTTTATGAAAGTACCGAAAAGATTACAACCCCTTGTTGATGACGGCATGGTGGACGAAGTCCTTTACCAGCTCATGAGCGGCAAGGAGGCTCAGGTGTATGTGGTGCGTTGCGGCGACCAGATACGCTGCGCCAAGGTATTCAAGGAAGCCTCAAAGCGAAGCTTCAGGCAGGCAGTGGAATATCAGGAAGGCCGAAAGGTTCGGAACAGCCGGCGGGCCCGGGCGATGAGCAAGAAAACGAAATATGGCCAGAAAGAACAGGAAGAGGCCTGGCTCAATGCCGAGGTCGATGCCCTTTACCGCCTGGCTGCCGCCGGTATCCGGGTTCCGGAGCCACTGGGCTTTGTGGACGGGGTGCTGCTGATGGAACTGGTGGCCGACGAAGATGGCAAGGCCGCACCGCGGTTGGGTGACATTACCCTTTCTCCCGAGCAGGCCCGGGACTTTCACGGCCAGGTTATCCGGGAGGTGGTCCGAATGCTGGGCGCCGGGCTTATCCATGGCGATCTGTCTGAGTTCAACGTTCTGGTCGACCCCGACGGACCGGTCATCATTGATCTGCCCCAGGCAGTCAATGCCTCCGGCAACAACAATGCCGAGCAGATGCTTGAGCGCGATGTCGACAATATGCGCCGGTATTTTGGCCGCTTCGCACCGGAACTGCTGACCACCGATTATGGCAAGGAGATCTGGGCGCTCTATGAGTCCGGGGACCTTCACCCTGACAGCAAACTCACCGGCCGCTTCCAGCATGATGACACAGCGGCCGATGTCGATGAACTGATGGAAATTATCGACGCCGCCAAGGAAGAAGAATGGGAACGGCAGGAACGGATGAAGGATGCCGAGGAAGACTGAGAACGACTGGCTATTATCGGGACACTGATTCCTGCTCGCGAAGCATCGCTGACATGACTGCCTGCTCCTCAGGCCCGGGCAACACGCCCGTCAACCAGGCTTCGATCACCGTTTCGCCATGCTGGTTCGACAGCACCGCCTCGGCCCGGGCACGGTTCCGTTCATCCACTTCAGTAAGGGTGAATACGCAGGTAATGGTATCACCGAAATAGACGGGCCGGCGGAAACGGAAATTCATGCCGGACGCCAGCCACCCGATCTGCCCACCCACTTCCGTGATCATGCCGCCGACAAGCAGGCCGTGGCAGATTTTGGCCTTGAGATTCTTCGATTCCGCAAAACGGTCATCGTAATGAACCGGATTGTGGTCGCGGCTGATGTCACCAAAAACCCGGGTGTCTTCCTCGGTAAATGTGCGTGTCACAGTGAAAGTGTCACCTGACATCAAGCCACTGATCGATTTTTTCCGGATGTGGGACATGCCTTCAACTCCTCGTTTTCACCCCTGGCGGTTATTCAAACGGTGTCCAGTTCCACCCTGTTCCGGCCGCTGCTTTTACCCCGGTAAAGCGCCCTATCGGCGCGACTGACGGCGGCACTCAGGTCTTCACCGGCACGAAGCTCGCTCACCCCGATGCTGATCGTAACTTCAACATCACCTCCGGTGATTGCTTTCCAGTCCTTTGCCAAAAAGGCGTTTCGCACCCGTTCCGCGCTTGCCCGGGCCTTTTCGGAATCGGTATCCGGCAGAATGGCAAGGAACTCCTCACCACCCCATCGCCCGATCAGATCCTGTGCCCGCAACTCCTTTCGGATGACATCGGCAACGCAGACCAGCACCCTGTCACCGGCTTCATGGCCGTAGGCATCATTGATGGACTTGAAGTGATCCACATCCAACAAAAGGAAACCCACCGGATGGCCACTGCGCTGGAACCGGGCCAGCGCTTTTTCAGCCAGGTAAGCCATGTGGCGGCGGTTGGAGAGACCGGTCAGTGAATCCGTCGTTGCCATCTCACGCAGTTTGCGCTGGGCGGACACCACCATCCTCAGGTAATAGGAGGAAAGATAGCTGAACATGGCGAAAACCACGCTCAGATTGAACAGATGGACGATATGCAAGGCAGTCTGGTTGATAGGCTGTAACGGTTCGATAAACCACATCAGAACATCCAGGGCGACGTAGTAGCCCCAGAGCCCCAGCAGGGCATAGACGGCCCACATCCGCGGTGCTGAAACACAGATCGCCGGTATGAACATCAGCAGGTAATAATGAAAACCGCTCTCCCAGCCGATCAGGATGATGCCGAGCGCCGCATGTATCAGCACTTCCGCCCAGATCAATACCACTGCGATTTTATTCCTGTGGTATTTGAGCGCGTAATAGGCGCCCGCATACATGGCCACGCTGACCACATTCACCCACGCAAGAATCGGTGACCCCAGGGCATGGAAAAGAAAGAAAAAGATAACGTCGACCGCACCGGCTATCTGGGCACACCGCATGGCCAGGCGCCAGAACTGTGGCCGGCGCTCTCGTGCCGGCTCATAGGTCGCTGTGGCATTGAAGCTTTCCATAGAATGCAGAATTCCCTGAATGTGACACAAGGTTACCCTGAAATCCTGAACCTTGTGTAATGGAAATGCGAACAACGGAACATTATTTCGTCGTATTGCCAGTCTGAAAAAACACCATGAAGCACGGAGCGGACCTGCTGGCAGTTGCAATTTTTCGGTAAGATACCCGTTCGCTCATTCAAACGGTCGCTGGGAGCAGCATGTCAGCAGCACTCGTATTCGCAGTCGTCGCTGTGGCCCTGATAGCGGCCGCGGTTTTCTTCCTGTTCTTTTACCGAACATGGCGAAGAGAGCGGGAGCTTAAGGAACCGTTTCCGAAAATCTGGCGCCGGCAGTTGGAATCCCGGGTGCCGCTCTACCGAAAACTTCCCGGGCACCTCAAGCAGGCACTGGAACAGCGGGTACAGCTCTTTCTTGCCGAGAAGGACTTCTATGGCTGCGATGGTTTCGACGTGGATGACACGGTAAAACTGACCATCGCCGGCCACGCTTGCCTGCTGGTACTCGCCCGCTCCTACTCGGATTTTGATGATATCCGCAGCATTCTGGTTTACCCGGATGCGTACCGTGTGCGACATATCGAAAGCGATGGCATGGTGGTCAGCGAAAGCAATGAAATAAGGGCTGGCGAAGCGTCGAGCCGGGGCCAGGTCGTGCTGGCCTGGAAGGAATGCGAACAGGCTGCCGGCAACCTGCACAGCAGTCACAACGTCATCCTCCACGAATTTGCCCACCAGCTGGATTATCTGGACGGCACCGCCGATGGTGCGCCACCCCTGGGTGGAGAGCAAGCCAGACACTGGCAGCATACAATGACAGAAGCCTATCAGGACCTCAGGCACTCCCTGGAGCATCATCACAAACCCTGGCTCGATCCTTACGGCGCAACCGAGCCGGCCGAGTTCTTCGCGGTGCTGACCGAAGCCTTTTTTCAGCAACCGGACCACCTGAAGAAAGAGCAACCGGAAGTTTACATGGCCCTGCGGGGGTATTACCGTTTGGATCCGGTAAATTTTTTGGAACAGCCTGAAACGCGTTAAGTCCGCCCGTTCATCTTACTCACCGACAGAACACGCCAGAAACCGTCCGAAACTGCCATGGCCCCGGGCCACGTCCACGATCATCCGGGCGTTCTCCGGCACGGTAAGGATCTTCTGCAAGTTCCGGACAACTCGCTGATCCCGGGCGAGGGTTTCCAATACTTCCGGCGGCACCTGCTGCCAGTACAGGGGCACAAACCCCTCAAAAGCCGCCTCGAAATCCGGCCATTTGTTCTCGATCACCCGCCAGACGAAGCCAGCCTTGAAGATACAGCGGGTCAGCTCGGCCAGATAACGGTCATCGCCTCTGGCCTCCAGTTCGTCGCGCCCGGCGACAGGAGGCAGCAGGGCATTCAAGGCATCTGCTCCGCCCTTGTGATTGATCGCCTGGTCGTGGATTCGGGAGAAAGACATCAAGCAGTTTCCGGATATCTGGTTGTCGGTATGGCATGGCGTGGTTCACTATAAAGGAAACCGGATCAATCAGGGAGCCACGCACATGCCAACGATAGGGTGGGTCATTCTGTTTCTCGCACTGGCGCTGATCGCGGGCAGTATGATGATACTGCGCAACAGCGCCCACAGCATGAAAATCTCCGACGAGAAAATGAAGAAAATCCAGGCCCGCAAAGCGGAAATCGAGGCTGAGGAGAGCGCGGAAGACAAAGAGTGGTAGCCAGGGCCAGTGCCGGGCTCCGCCAAATAATATCCTCAGTCCCCGCCACGCTCCATTCCACCGCTGGAATGGTCCATGCCTTTGTTTTTAATCGCTGCCGCCGGTGTTTGAAACGCTCATATAGCCCACACCCATCGGTTGCCAAGCCGTTCACTGCGACCGATGGTCGCAGTGAACACTCATACTCCGATCTCCAGAGCCAGATCGGCTTTCAGCTTGTCGAGCCGCTTAGGCCGACTAAAGTAATAGCCCTGAAAGCGGCGGCAGCCCATTCGGGTCAGGGCCTGGGCCTGGGCTTCCTCCTCGACACCCTCCGCAACAAGCTCCATGTTATAGCTCTTGGCGATAGCGACGATACTGCGGATCATGTTCGCAGCTCTTTCGTCTTCCAGGATGTTGTCCACAAAGCTCTTGTCGATCTTGAGCTCGTCCAGCGGAAGCTTGCGCAGAAGGCTCAACGACGAGTAGCCCGTGCCGAAATCGTCCATCGAAATCCGGACCCCATGCCCACGCAACCGTTCGATAGTAGTCAGCACCGGCTCAAAGTCGTCCATAAACAGGCTTTCCGTGATCTCCAGCACCAGCTCCCGTGGCGATATATTGTGAACCTTCAGGGCCTCAAGTACCGACTCAACGAACTTTGGCTGGCGGAACTGGATCACGGAAATGTTAATGGCCAGATCCAGAGAACGCCCGGCGGCCTCCCGCAGAATACTGTACTCGTGCATGCTGGTTTCCACAACGAACCGCCCCAAAGGCACCATCAGGCCACTTTTCTCAGCAACCTCAACAAACTCGGCAGGAGAGACAATACCAAGCTCCTCATCCTGCCAACGTACCAGGGCTTCCAGACCAACCGTTTTTTGCGTCTCATCCACCTGGGGCTGATACATCATGTAAAGCGTGTCTGACGCCAGGCCATGCCTGAGGCGTTGCTCCACCGACAGTCGACGCAGATAGACCATCTCCATTTCCGTACGATAGATGCAGACGTCGTTTCGCCTCTGTTTTGCTTCATACAACGCAAGGTGAGCACTTCGAATCAATTTACTCGGAGACTCCCCATGATCCGGGAAAACCGCCACCCCGATACTTGCGGTCACTTGCAACCTCAGCCGGCCCACTTCAACGGTTCGGGACAGGTCACCGACAAGAGAGACACAGGCCGCTTCAACCGCGGCAAGGTCCGCATTCGGGGTTACAATCGCGAACTCATCACCACCAAGCCGCGCAAGATCGTCACGGCTCTCTACCAGACCGGCCAGTCGGCGGCTGAACTCCAGCAGGGTTTCATCACCGTATTCGAGGCCGAACCGGTCGTTGATGCCTTTGAAGTTATCAATATTGATCACCACCAGGCAGAAAGGTTTTTTACCCGGCAACAGAGCATCAAGCCGGCCCAGCAGGCCGTTGCGGTTAGAGAGCCCGGTCAGATCATCATGCCGGGAAAGATAGTAGAGTTCCTGTCGCCGTTTCCCTTCAGCCGTGTCAATAACCCGGAACCACTTATAGAAAACAAGGATAACGGCCAGGAACACCAGAAGGTATTGCGCGAGGGACGCAGAGAATGCCTGGTACATCGGGACAAATTGGGTTTCCGACACCGCCCACAGCTGGTAGCGGGGGTTGAAGATAGCCGCGGCAAGGTAATCCTTCCCTGCCCGGCGTGTTCGGACGACCGCCGTGTCTTTGTTCGCCATCACGTCTTCAGCACTGCGACCAAGGTGCCGCTCAAACCCGTCACGATTCTGCTGTCGCCGGATCATCGACTCCTGAACCTTCCAGTATTGCTCCGGACCAACACCCTCGCCTGAGACGAACTGAACGTAGCCGTCGACTTCCCTGAGCAGGATAACCCTGTCGTGGGAGCTGTCATGCAGGGTTTCGTCGAAAACCGTATCCCCGTCGCCAAGCCGGAGGCCTGCTGTCATTACGGCTACCACGTCGCCGGTTTCGGACCGTATCGCCTTGCGAATCGGTATGACCCAGGAACCCAATGCATCGACAAAATAGGTCCGCCCCAATACCATCGACCCGGACGATAGCGCACGGATAAAAGTGTCGCGGGTCTTGGGGTTCGTGCGCAGGTTCGGCAGGCTGGCAAGATCAAGGTTGCTGCTCACACGCACCAAAGTGCCATCCGGCCGTGCAAGACCGAACCCCACAAGAACCGGATTAGCAGCGAGAACTCTGTCCAGTAACGGTATTTTCCGGCTTCCAGACAGCACAGCATCCTGGTTGAGCAATTCCCGGCCAATAACATCCAGCACAAGCTCCTGTGTTCGCAGGATGCTGTCAACCGATTGCCCCACCAGTTCAGCACGGGCACCATGATAATGTTCCTCTTCCGAAACAATGGCCTGCCAGCGGAAAAACAGAATGGTGCCGAGAAGCACCAAACCACCGAGGAGTATCAGGAAAAAGAGTGTCCAGAGGTTATTCTTGAAAATCGTCAAAAGCAGTTCCAGAAAACAGGAGATAAACCGACAACGTTGCAACATTTTACTTCCAGCGCAAGGCTGGCTTGAAGGGTTTCAGAACGACACAAACCATTTCATCGACTGGATTCCGGCCGTGTTCGGTAAGCAGACCACGGCACCCCCCCAACGCCGGGGGTGTTGCCTGCAACACCTGCTGCAGGAAGGCGGCTATCGCGTCACCTGCGGTGTGCATCGCAAAGAACGGCTGGCTGCGCTCATGCCCCAAAAGCGGACGACATCGCCAGGCCAATGGCAACCACGCCGATAAGCACACCGGCGCCTGCCGCCAGTTTCAAGCCTTCAATCATTTCCTGTTCAGGTGCCATTCCCTTTTCTCCCGTTTGAAATAAACCAACCTGACTTCACTTTAATGCGAATAATTATTATTTGCAACAGTCGATCAGTGATCCGTGATTTATCGGGAACCCTATACTCTTGATGATGGGGCCGCGCCTCGGCAAAGCCCGCCTCAACTGCTACTCTGAATGTTCTAATGGCACCGACAGGAACGGAGGGTTCGATGGGCACCTTTAAACAGCTGGTCCTGACAGGAAGCGTATTTCTGATCGCCGTTGCCAGCATGGCGAGCCAGGACTTTTCCTCCGATAAAACAGATTTCCGGCTGGAGACCGTGGCACAAAATCTCGAACACCCCTGGAGTCTGGCGTTTTTGCCGGACGGTTCCATGCTGGTGACCGAACGGGAGGGACGGCTGCGGATGATCCGGAACGGCTCGTTGGTGAATGCCCCCATCAGCGGGGTGCCAGAGCTCGTCGTATCCGGCCAGGGGGGTCTGCTGGACGTGATTCTGCACCCGGACTTCGAGCAGAATCAGATGCTATTCCTGAGCTACGCCCACCGAAACCGGGACGGTATGACCACCCGCGTGGCTCGTGCGCGGTTGAGTGGTGATCGCCTTACCGACGTTGAAGTGATATTCGAAGCTCTGCCCCGCTCCAACGGCGGCCGACACTTTGCCGGTCGCATGGAATTTGACCGGGATGGCAATCTCTATGTGGCCGTAGGTGATCGCGGAGATATGGACCGGGCCCAGGAAAACGCTGACGATGCCGGAGGCGTTCACCGAATCACAACCGAAGGCGGACCCGCGCCGGGCAACCCGTTCCTGGACACCAGTGGCGTCAACGATACCTTTTATACAACCGGCAACCGCAATATCCAGGGCATGACCATCCACCCGGAAACGGGCGACATCTGGAGCCATGAGCATGGCCCCCGGGGTGGCGATGAAATCAACATCATCCAGGCAGGAACCAACTACGGTTGGCCGACAATCACCTACGGCATCGACTACTCGGGCCTGCCCATCACCAGCGAAACCAGTAAGGAAGGCATGGCCCAGCCCCTGCATTATTGGGATCCGTCCATTGCACCTTCAGGCATGGCGTTCTATACCGGTGATCTGTTTCCCGAGTGGCAGGGCGATCTGTTCGTCGGGGCACTCAAGATGCGCAAACTGGTGCGCCTGCGCATTCAGAATGGCAACGTGACCGAGGAAGAAGATCTGCTAACCGGCCTTGGCGAACGTATCCGCGATGTGCGCATGGGGCCGGACGGTGCCCTGTGGTTGCTGACAGACTCGCCGCGGGGCAAAGTTTACCGGATGGTTCCGGTTCAGTGAGGATCGTTGGTTCGTTCGGTCTTCTCGAACTGTGGCAGCTCGTCGGTAATCTCGAACCAGTCGGATTTTGAGCCGACAAAAACATGCTGGGCCGGGCCCTTGCCCAGGGGCTCGTTGATCCACCCGACCCTCAGGCGGAGAATTCCGGGAATGGCATCAACGCGGCTGTATAGCTGACTACCGCAGCGGCTGCAGAAGCCCCGGAACTTGCCGGGGCGTGATTCGAACTCGGTAATCCTGTCTTCGCCGGATACGAACCGGAACCGCACCTTCTGCACCGGTGCACTGGCTGAAAACGCGCTTCCATGTGCCCGCCGACACTGACTGCAGTGGCACAAGGCAACGGGGCCGAGGCGGCCATCGTACTCAAATCGGATGTCGCCACAGAGGCAATGGCCGGTGTACATGGTCGGGCCCTCAGGATCGTGGTTCACAGAAATCAGGGGCCGATGATACCCGGGGGCTACTTGAAGAACCAGCGTGCCGGCACCAAGTTAGACACACACGTTTCGCAAAGGAGGACAGTATGTCATTCAGCACACTTCCGAAGATCGGCATGGGAACCTTCCGGCTCAGGGGCAACGAAGCCCGGGACGCCGTAAAAAGCGCCCTGTCCCTGGGCTACCGCCATATTGATACCGCCCAGATGTACGGCAACGAGGCGGAAGTGGGCGATGGCATCACTTCCAGCGGTATTCCGCGCCGCGAGATTTTTGTCACCACCAAGATCTGGCATGACCAGCTGCACGCCAGCGACCTGATCAACAGCCTGCACGACAGTCTCGCGCGGCTGAAAACCGACCATGCCGACCTGGCGCTTATTCACTGGCCATCACCGGGCGATGAAGTACCGATGAAAGAGTATCTTGGCGCCCTCAGGGATGCCCAGCGGGAAGGTCTGGCGGAGCATATCGGCATTTCCAACTTCACCTGCGCCCAGATGGACGAGGCGAAAGAGATTCTCGGCGACGCCGCCATCTTTACCAACCAGGTGGAAGTCCACCCCTTCCTGGCCAACCGTAAGGTTGTGGAGCATGCGCAAAAGCTCGGCATTACTGTGACCGGCTACATGCCATTAGCCGTCGGCAAGGTCATGGAAGACGAAACCCTGCAACGTATTGCCGGCGAACGAAACCTGACCCCGGCCCAAATAGTGATTGCCTGGGTGGCATCCAGAGGCGTTGTGCCCATTCCATCATCCACACGCCCGGCGCACCAGAAAGCTAACCTGGAGGCGTTGAACATTGAGTTGAGTGACGAGGAAATTCGGGCCATTGATGCCCTGGACCGCAACGAGCGTATCGCTAATCCAGGTTTTGCTCCGGCCTGGGACTGAGCCAGAATCCGGCGCCAAGCAGCAACAGCGCAGCCAAAGAAGTGACGAGCAACCACCAGGTTTGCAGTACCCAGAAGATGGCTGCGCTGAACAGACTCCACAGCACCGTCACAGGCAGGTAAAACCAACGCCAGGGCCCGGTCATCAGTGCAACAACCAGGGCACCGGCCGCTGCGGTAGTGCCGGGAGCGACGCCAAACAGCGCGACCGCCTGCCACTGGCCAGACTCCGCCACGGCCCACCATGGCAAACCACACACCGCAATCAGCCAGAGAACGACGAACCGGTCAGAAGGTAGCCTGTAGCCATGAACGCCACCGAAAAACATCGCGGCGGCAAGCAGCCCCCCCTGGGCGACAAAGGCCCAGCCAAACCACGCTGCTGGCCAGTAAATGGGGCCGAAATAGCCCACCAGAAATCCGTAACCACTGGCTGCCCAGGCCACCGCCATGAGCCCGACAGCCAAACGCCGCGCCTCCTGTCTCGGTCTGAAAAGCAGCACAGGAATGCCAATAGCGACAACCACCGCCAGCACTTGCCAGGGCCAGAGATCCTGGTTGATCCGGACAAACAGCCGCAGAAAAACCTGCGGCCCGAACATCACGAAATCCTGCAGCGAATAGCTCAGCCAGTCTGCACCACTCACAGCGACCTCACGTAATCCACCATCCGCTGGCGCAGATCGGCATCAGGCAATTTGCCATACAGCGCCCCCATGTTTTCCTTCATGTGCCCGACCTTGCTGGTCGCCGGAATGGCACAGGTCACCGCTGGGTGGGAAATGATGTACTTGAGGAAAAACTCCGCCCAGTTGCCAACACCGGCCTCCCCGGCCCAACCGGGCAAAGGCTCCGACTGGAATCGACGAAACAGCGAACCGCCCCGGAACGGCCGGTTAACGATCACCCCGATTCCCCGCTCCTCGGCCAGCGGCAGCAACCGGTCCTCAACCTCCCGATCCAGAACGTTATAAGTCAGCTGCACAAAATCCAGCGGTTCCCGCTCCATAATCCGCGCAAACTCCCGATGCCGGCGACCGTGGGACGTGGTGATTCCGATGTACCGAACCTTTCCCTCCGCCTTCATCTGCTTCAGGGTTTCAAGATGCCCCTGCCAACCCAGCAGGTTGTGCACCTGCAACAGGTCGAATCGATCAATACCCCAGCGCCTGCTCGAACGGGCCGCCTCCTGCCGGGTTTCCGATTCATCGCCGGTCCAGATCTTGGTCGCTGCGAAAATCCGGTCATGGGCGTCCAGAGCATCCAACGCTTCACCCATAACATCCGCTGCGCTGCCGTACATCGGCGAGCCATCGACAACCGTGCCGCCGAGTTCGAAAAAGGTTTTGAGAACTTCAGTGCGTTGCGCGACCAGTTGCTCGTCGCCACCAACGTTGAAGGTGATCCAGGTGCCCATACCAATCGCAGGGATGGATTCGTCCGTGCCGGAAATCCGGCGCATGATGGGAGATGAAGATGGCGCTTTCGAAGTGTTTGCGAACAGCAACGGAGATGTCAAAGCGAGCCCGGCAAGACCCGCACTGATGAGGAATTGTCGTCTACTGAACCAGTCAGTCATGTCTCCGCTCCCGCCGCAAAGAATTTCCGCGCGAATAGCACAGGGTGCCTAAGCGTGGGCGGGTCATCCCTTTGACAGACCGTGGAGGGCCAGGGATGGCCCGACCGAGCCTACATGGAAGTATTTACGCGTGTCTGGCAAAGGGATGACCCGCCCATGCGACCACTCCAGAGCTGACAGTCTTCGACGCAGCTCAGTTCCCGTAGTGGGCGTCCAGATATTTCAGAATGCGGGCAGACTCGAACAGGCCTTCCCCGGTGTTGGGATCTTCAAGATAAGGCACCTGAACCCGCTTGTGTACCTGGAAAAACGCATCCCGCTTGCCACCGGGAATCGGCGTATAGGGCCCCGGCTTGATGCGTTGCTTCGCCGGCCCGATCTCCGTCCAGTGCTCCTTGCCCAGGTTGTGCAGGGTATAGGGAATTTCCAGTTCACACAGCCGCTCACGCACCAGACGCGAAAACGGGCTGCCCTCAAAGCTCCAAAGGTGCAGTGGTTGCTCCGGTCGCTTCCCGGGGCTGACCCGAAGCCCCCTCATGGCGCTGGCTACAGAGGCCACCGAGCCCACAACCGGTTGCCAGACCCGGCCACGGTAGTAGGTCGGCACCGGCTGGCCGGCATACTGCCGGAACAGATACTCGATGATGTCCTCAGACTCATACATCACCGTGCCCGTATTCTGGTCCGCCAGCAACGGAAACTGTTGCCGGCTTCCCAGCGCTTCCGCCTGGGCCCGGAATACCGAGCCGCCTTTCGGGCAAGGCCGGATGTCGACATCCAGATTCAAGGCAGTCAGAACTTCACGGACACGGCGGCAGTAGGGGCAGCCCTCCATGTCGTACAGCGTGATCGGCTTTTCCGGCTGAGGCACGTTTTTTACCACCAGGCACCCGCGCCAGGCGGTCAGCGAAGACGTGGCAACCGAGCCCAGCACATGGACATTGTGAGACAGCATATTTGACATAAACAAACCTTCTGTTGGAGACCACGCCATTATCACGCAATCTGACGATTTTCCATTGGCTCCCGGGCGACTTCCCGGAGCTTGTTAATTTTTATTAACCTAACCCCATGATTCACAAGGGCGCTTACATGGCGTCACAAAAGTTCAATACAAACAACGACACTACTGCTATTTTTTAACGTCATGTAGAGCTTTTCTGCATAGTACAACCGGCCAGGATGGGCTATTGTTGGTTTATAAGAACTCATTGGATGGCGATCATGGTAGCCGCGGGTATGAGACGCTCTGGAAGTACGGAAAAAATGTGTCCTGAATTCAGACGCTCTGTGCTGGCGTCCATAGCAGCCTGTGTCTTGGCGGCGACGCCTGCCGCTATGGCCTCGGGAAACGATGATGCCGATTTCTCCGGCAATCGTCTCTGGGCCAGCCAACTCAAGGATTATGCAGTCCAGTCCCTGCACAATGAAGACGCCATGAGCATGGCCGCCATTCCGCTGAACGGCCCTGGCATCAATCAGTACATCAATGCCGATACGCTCATGAGCCCGGGTTCCATCATGAAACTGGTGACAACCTTCGCGGCGCTGGAAATCCTGGGCCCCAATCACCACTGGGATACGGATTTCCTGACTGACGGCGTCATGGTGGGCGACACCCTCCAAGGCAATCTTTATGTCCGCTTTGGCGGCGACCCCAAACTCACTATCGAACGGCTCTGGACAACACTGGGCGAGCTACGCAGCATGGGGATCATCAGGATCGATGGAAACCTGATTCTGGATGGCACCTACTTTGAAGTGGATGGCGGCTTTCCGTCCTTTGAAGACAACGGCGACAATCGCCACGCACCCTTCCTGGTGGAACCTTCTGCCTACCTGACAAACCTGAACCTGATGCACTTCCAGGTGCGTGCCGATGAACGTGGCACCCAGGCCTGGAGTACGCCTTCACTCGGCGAAGTCCTCATCGACAACCGAGTGGTTGCCATGGAGGAAGGGCCCTGCCCATCGCGAAGAAGTTTCGAGTGGGAGCCCATTATTCATGAAGACCATCGGGTGACTGTCCGGGTGACCGGCGAACTGCCCCAGGGCTGCCGGACCGCCACCTACCTGTCATTGTTGCCCCATGAACAGTACAGCGCCTCATTGATTCGTTCGTTGCTGGCTGACCTGGGGGTCGTAGTTTCCGGCAGCAACCTCAATGGCGTTACACCGGAAGATGCACGGCTGGTGATGAAAACCACCTCGCCTGACCTGGTGACCATGGTGAGGGATATCAACAAATGGAGCAGCAACGTCATGGCACGTCAACTGCTGCTCACCATTGGCGCCGAAAACCGCATGGAAGATGAAAACGATGACCGCGTTGCCGGCATTCGGGTAGTCTATGACTGGCTGGAAGGCAAAGGCATTAATACCGCAGGCATGGTGATCGACAATGGTGCCGGGCTCACCCGGCACGGCCGCATCACCGCCCGCCAGGGCGCCCAGATACTGCAACACGCCTGGAACAGCGCCTACTCGGCAGACCTGATGGCTTCCATGCCCATTATTGCCATGGACGGAACCATGGTGCACCGGCTTCGCAATACCGGCATGGATGGCGAAGGACGAATCAAAACCGGGTATCTCGAAAACGTAAGATCCATTGCCGGCTTTACCCGCGACGCCAACAACACCACCTGGGCGGTGGTAGGTATGGTCAATAACGACCCGGCCTGGAACGGCCAGGCGGTGCTGGACCGGATTCTGTACTCACTGCACTTCAGACCGCCAACGGGAACAGCAATTTCACACGCGGCTTCGGGCGCTTCGAAAACCAGCATTCAATAAAATCCACTCCATCAGTCGTCATTATCCCTGGCAATGGCTGTGTAGATGCCACTGCCCTTGGGATCCACTTCAGCTGGAGCAATGGCCGAACTTTCTCCCGCATCCGTTAATTCTGCCCCTGAATCATTTGAGCAACTAAAGATGCAGATGAGTGAAGGAGGGGTCAGATGAAAGCTTTCATCTGACCCCGGTGCTACGCTAGACCGTCAGGTAGCCGCCGTCCGCATTGATGCAGGCACCGGTGGTGTAGCTTGAGGCATCAGAAACCAGATACAGCACCGTACCCGCCATTTCATTCGGGTCGGCTACCCGCTTCATGGGGATGTGGGCCATGGCCTGTTTCTTGATGGCCTCGTTCGTTGTCAGGGCGCTGGCAAACCTGGTATCGGTGAGACCCGGCAGCAGCGCGTTAACGCGGATCTTTTGCTGTCCCAGTTCCATGGCAAAGGATTTGGTCATGGAAATCACGGCCGCCTTGGTCACTGAGTAAATGCCCTGGAAGTGCCCCGGGTTCACACCGTTCACCGAGGCCACGTTCACGATGGAGCCGCCACCGGCTTTCTTCATCATCTGGGCACCACGGGCACACATGAAAAAGTAGCCCCGGATATTCACATCCACGGTCTTGTTGAAGGCGCCCAGGTCAGTCTCCTCGACCGGCCCAAAATAGGGATTGGCTGCGGCGTTGTTCACCAGGATGTCCAGCTTGCCATGGGTCTGCTCGATATGGCCCCAGATGCTTTCGATCTGATCCATTTCACCGATATGGCAGGCGTGGGCTTCGGCGCTGCCGCCAGCATCCCGGATGCTGGCGGCGACCGCTTCGCAGCCGTCAATCTTCCGGCTGCTAACGATCACGTGGGCACCATACTCTGCCAGGGTCCGGGCGATGCTCTCGCCGATGCCCCGGCTGGCACCGGTAATCAGGGCAACCTTGCCCGTCAGGTCAAACAGGTTCTTGCTGCTCATTCGTTCACCTCGATTCACTATCGGAATGTCACCAGGGCGGGGTTGTCCGCTTCCAGGTGACTGTAGTTGTTAAACACGGCCAGGCTGCGCCGGGGGCCTGAGTACAGGACCCGCGTGGTGCTGGTGTTGGCGATCACCTCGTTCAGCCCCAGCGCTTTGGCATCGTCCAGCCCGAGCAGGTGCTGGGCAATTACCGAAATCGGACCAGCAGAGGTTGCCACCAGCACATCGCCGCCATCGGCGTAATCGATCATCTCCTCGAATGCGACCAGAACCCGTGCCTTGAAATCCGGCCAGCTCTCGTCATACTCATGGTCGAATTCGCCGGATACCCAGCGGCGCACTGCCTGCACGAAGGCCTCCTGGAAGGCTCTGGCCGGCTTCGGGAAGGCCTTGAGATCCCTCGCCATCACCGCACGGTCACTCCATTCCGGGCGGTAACGGGCCACTACCGTGATGTGGTCGAATTCGTTGAAACCCGGTACCACCTGCATATCCGGCAACCCGGGACCGTATCCCGTCCCGATGGCCTCGACCGTTTCACGATGTCGTTCCAGATCGCCACCAAAAACCGCCACAGGCTCGACCTTTCCGGCAAGCCAGCGGCCAAGCACTTGGCCCTGTTCCCAGCCTGTGGCAGACAGCTGGTCGTAGTTCTCTTTCCCGAAACTGGCCTGGCCGTGGCGCACCAGATAGATCGTTGCCATTACAGGGAGCGCTCCGCGATCAGTCGCTGGCAGCGGGTCTCCAGATAATTGGCGGCATGGCCAAAGGCCGCAAACCGCTTGTCCCGGGTCTGGCCATGATAGAAACGGTAGTAAATCTGCTGGATGATCACCGCCAGGCGGAACAGGCCATAGATCTCGTAAAAATCGAAGTTATCGGCTTTGAAACCGGACTGCTCCATGTAGTAATCCACCACTTCCCGGCGGGTCAGCATGCCCGGGCGATGGGTCGGCTGCCGGCGCAGCATCTGGAACGGGCCTTCGTCGTCCGCCTCAATCCAGTAGGCCAGGCTGTTCCCCAGATCCATCAGCGGATCACCGATGGTGGCCATCTCCCAGTCCAGGACGCCGATCACCTCGAACGGGTTGTCCGGGTTCAGTACTACGTTGTCGAAGCGGAAATCGTTGTGGATCACCACCTGGGCAATGTCCTCGGGCATCTTGTCGTTAAGCCAGCTCATGACCTGCTCGAAGTCGCCCACATCGTCGGTGCGGGCCTTGCGAAAACGGTCACTCCAGCCGCCAATCTGGCGCTGAACGTAGCCCTCGCCCTTGCCCAGCTTGTCCAGGCCTGCCGCTTGGGCATCCACACGGTGAAGATCCACCAGCTTGTCGATCACATTGAGGCACAGCTTGCGGGTGTCGGCTTCACTAAGCTCGAGATCCCTCGGAAAATCCTGGCGCAGGATGATGCCCTTCAGGCGTTCCATCACATAGAAATCGCAACCCAGAACGTCGTGATCATCACAGATGGCGATGATGTCGGGCACGTAAGGATAGACCGGCTTCAGAGCCTGCATCACCTTTGCCTCACGCAGCATATCGTGGGCCGATTTGGCGATCTTGCCAAAAGGGGGCCGACGGAGAACGTAGGAATGGTCTCGGTAATCCACCTGGTAGGTCAGGTTAGAGGCACCGCCTGGGTACTGGCGAATGTCCGGCTCGCCTGCGAGCTCAGGAATGGCCTGTTTCATGAACCGGTCTACGGCGGCTATATCCAGCTCTTCGCCTTCACGGATATCCATCGCCTCATCAATCTGGGTCATTCAGGGCTCTCCTCTTGTTCATGTGTTGGGTTCAGGCCCTGGCCTTACCGCCCATCTTGCTCATCCAGCGCTTGCTCTCCTGGTGCATCAGCCAGTCAAATGCCCATGGCGCATGGCGTTTGAGCATCCACATGCGGCGCTCTTTGGCGTGGGGCAGCACCCAGAAGCTCTTGTCTTGCACTGACCTTACAACGTCCTCAGCCACATCCCCAGCGGTAATACTGGAACGCTTCATCAGTTTGTTCACATTTTGCTGAATTCCGGGAAGGTCCGAGCGCATGCTGCTGGCCAGATTGGTCTGGAAAAACGCCGGGCAGACACAGCTTACATGGATGCCGTCGTCCCGCAGCTCCTGGCTCAGGGTCTCAGACAGCGCAATAACCCCGGCCTTGGAAACGTTGTAGCTATCCATCAGCGGTGCCAGCATCAGGCCCGCCATGGAGGCGATGTTCACAAATGTGCCGGAACCCTGCTTCTTGAACTGGGGCGTGAACACCTTGCAGCCACGAACGACACCCAGCACGTTAATATTGAGAATCCACTCCCAGTCCGCCATGGCGGTATCTTCGATGGAACCGGCAGACGCCACACCGGCGTTGTTCACCACCACATCAACGCCACCCCATTTCTTCACGAGATCATCGCGGACCTTTTCGAAATCGGTCAGGCGTCGAACATCGCACTCGACGTAGTAGCCCTCGCCTCCGGCTGCGGTAATCTCTTTCTCAACGCCAACCCCCTGCTCCGGGTTAATGTCGCCGATGCAGACTCTGGCGCCTTCTTTGGCGTACCGCAATGCAATCGCCCGACCGAGACCGCTGGCTCCGCCGGTTATGAATACTCGTTGTGTCATGCGTGGTTCTCTCCGTTTTAGTTCGCGCTAGCTTTATGTCACGTTCGGTGCAAGAGCTGCTACCGGGTAGAGCTTTCCAAAACACGCTGTGAATACGTCCATGTAAGCTCTGCTCCGCCATCCATGGCTCCGCAAGGTTTTGGAAAGCTCTACCCAGCATCAGCTCCCAGACTTATGTGCAAGCTGTTCAGAATCCAACCCGAATGTTTGCAGGATCGGGTGGGGACAGGTTTCTGAAACTGTGCGGGGCCATGGATGGCGGAGCCCAAGCGTCACAGGGATGTGCCGCAAGGAGCGTGTTTCAGAAACCTGTCCCCTCCCGATCCCGGCACCAAATGTCGAATACTGATCAGGATTTGTACTTCCGGAGTTCCAACCGGGCCACCATGGCGCGATGCACCTCATCAGGCCCATCAGCCAAACGCAAAACACGAGCATAGGCGAACAATTGCGTCAGCGGAAAGTCGTCATCGCTGACACCGGCACCACCATGAACCTGAATGGCCTGATCAACAATGGTCTGCAGCATGGACGGAATCACCGCCTTGATCATCGAGACCTCCTGCAGCGCTCCCATAATGCCCCTGGCATCCAGCGCCCAGGCGCATTTCAGGGTCAGAAGGCGGGCCTGCTCGATGGCCATACGGGCATTGGCAATGATGTCCGGATTACCCCCCAGCTTGGCAATCGGGCGGCCGAAGGCTTCACGGGTGGTTGCACGCTTGATCAACAGTGCCAGTGCGCGTTCTGCCGCGCCGACGGCCCGCATGCAGTGGTGTACTCGGCCTGGCCCCAAGCGGCCCTGAGCAATCTCGAACCCACGACCGGGGCCGGCAATGAACGCACTCCTGGGCAGGCGAACATTATCAAACAGCACCTCACCATGGCCGTAGGGCTCATCGTACTCACCGAACACCGGCAGCATTCGTTCAATTTTTACCCCCGGGGTATCCAGCGGCACCAGCACCATGGAATGACGGCGGTGCTTGTGGGCGTCCGGATCCGTCAGGCCCATGAAAATGGCAACCTTGCAATCGGGATGGCCAATACCGGTGCTCCACCATTTACGTCCGTTCAGAACCACCTCGTCACCTTCGACAACCGCGGTTGCTTCCATGTTGGTGGCATCAGACGAAGCAACGGCAGGCTCGGTCATGCAGAACGCCGAGCGGATCTCGCCGCTCAGCAACCGCGGCAGCCACTCGGCTTTCTGCTCTTCAGAGCCGTAGTGGATCAGCACCTCCATATTGCCGGTGTCCGGCGCGTTGCAGTTGAAGATCTCCGGCGCGATGAAACTGCGTCCGGTTTCCTCGGCAATCAGGGCGTAGTCCGAGTTCAGCAGGCCACAACCGTATTTCTCGTCCGGGAAAAACATGTTCCACAAGCCCTGGGCTTTGGCCTTTTCTTTCAGCTCCCGGATGATTGGCAGCACAACCCAGCGGTTATCCAGGGAAGCAAGCTCCTTGTGATACTGCTCTTCAACGGGAAAAATCTCATCTTCCATGAATTGTTTCACGCGGTTGAGATAATCCTGGCCCTTCTCGGAAATACTGAAATCCATCGCCGTATCCTCACTGACTGTTGCACGGTGGCGTGCAGGAAATAATCACCTTGGGACCAGTCTAGAGGCGACTTGACTATTACGCGACTGAATTATTCTTATCGTTTATTATTAGCCCCGCTTATTCAAACTCACACAAAAAACGGACCCTGACCATGGCCCTGAATCGCCTGGACCTGAACCTGTTGCACGTTTTCGACACCATCTACCGGGAGGGTAGCCTGACCCGCGCCGCCCGGGCGCTGCACCTGACCCAGCCGGCCGTGAGCCACTCGCTGTCCCGGCTCCGGGACCACTTTGATGACCCGCTGTTTACCCGTCAGGGCAATCAGATGGTCCCCACTCCGCTGGCCAGGCGGTTCCTGGAGTCCATGCGGCCGGGCCTGACCCAGATCCAGGGCGCGGTAAACCAGTTTCATGCCTTTGATCCGGCAACCCAGCGCAAGACTTATTCGCTCGGGTTACGGGACATTCTCGAATCCACCTTCCTGCCCCGGTTGATGAAACGCCTGGACGCCTATCCGGAACTCGAGATCGTCAGCCAGCGGATCGCGCGACGCGATATGGAGACACAACTGGCGGCCGGCAAACTGGATTTTGCCGTGGATGTGTTGTTGCCGGTCAGCAACCAGACTTCCCACGAGTTGCTGCGCCGTGACCGCCTGGTGGTTCTCGCCCGTAAAGGACACCCGCTGGCGTCGGAGACTCTGGATATGGACGGGTATCTCTCCGCGAAACACGTGCTGGTGTCGTCACGTACCGAGGGCCCCGGGATTGAGGACTTTGAGCTGTCGAGGCTGGGGGTCCAGCGCAGTATCCGGCTAAGGTGCCAGCACTACTACGCCGCTTGCCGGGTTGTTGAGGACACCGATCTGCTGCTGACCATGCCGGAAGCTTACGCCCGCATCATTGCTGAGCGGGCCAACATCCGGATCATGGACCCGCCCGCAGACCTGCCGTCTATCGACGTGCATATATACTGGCATAAAGCCTATGAGAGAGAGCCGGCGTTGATCTGGTTCCGGGAGCAGTTGAAAGCCATCAGCTGAAGGCTAATAGGCACCAACCAGCATCAGAAACGCGAAAAATCCCACAGCCGTGATGCCCAGGGAGGCTATAACAATTCCGAGCCCCCACCAGACTGCCGCGCCATCGGATATTTCAACACCATGACCCCGAAGGGTGCGGTAGAAGGCCCAGGGGCCCAAGACAAACGCACCAACCACCGCAAAAACAAGCCCTACGCTGATACCGGCAAAGGTCCAGGTAGCCAGAACCATGGCCCGGTCCTTCACCTGGTCCGTCACGCCATGGTGCTCCAGAAATTTCTTGCAGAAAAACCAGATCAGGGCGAACAGGATGATGACAAAAACCAGCCCGCCAACAATGGTGATCATTCGGTAGAGCAAAGGGGTCGATCCTGTCAGTTTACAAAGGACTCACACCGGAAACTCCGGCTCCACAATGACCTGTTTGTTAGGCTCCTGGTGAATATTACGCATCAAGGCCATTTCAACCAGCTTAAGAAAGTCCACGGGGGCTCCTTCAACTCCTGACCTTCAAATCTGGCGATAATGTGGCGTCAACAAGACGTATTTTCAATCCACTATAGCCTCGATCCCTCGCCTGGTAAAACCACTTTTGATTAAAGCGTGTGAAACGCTGGCATCCCCTGCTGACATGACTAAACTGGGGTTTGTCGTTTTTACGTGTCTGCCCTCAAAAGGAGTTTTCCGAATGGCCCAACCTACCCGTATCGCAGTAACCCCGGGCGACGGCATTGGCCCCGAAGTTGTCGCTGAGGCTGTACGCTGCCTGGAAACCCTGCGCGCCAGGCACAGCCTTGCCATTGAGTGGACGCGATTCCCCTGGCCCTCCCATGCCTGGCATGAGGAACACGGAGAACCCATGCCGCAGGACGCGCTGAAACAGTTGCAGGAATACGATGCCATTTTGCTGGGTGCCCTGGGCGACCCGGGCCCGATGGATGATCCGGACCGCTACCTGCTGCCCGACAGTATCTCCCTGGCGCCGCTGCTGGATATGCGCAAGGGCTTTGACCAATGGGTCTGCGAGCGTCCCGCGAGGCTGCTGCCCGGTGCCCGTCAGTATCTGGCCGATGAACGCGCCAGGGACATCGACATGCTGGTGATCCGGGAAAACTCCGAGGGGGAATACGTCAGCCAGGGTGGCCGCTTGCGCAAGGGCACTCCCGATGAAGTGGCGACCCAGATGGAGGTATTTACCCGCAAGGCCACCGACCGGATCATCCGGTATGGCTTTGAACAGGCCCGCAGCCGGGCCGCAGACCGGGTGAACGAAGGCCGGACCCGGACTTTCCGCACGCTGGATGGCCGCACCTGCGAAAGCCAGGTATGCCTGGTCACCAAGCGGAATGCCCTGCGCTATTGGGGCGACATGTATACGGAAGCCTTTGAAGAGATCAGCAGGGAATACCCGGATGTGGCGCCCCACCATGAGCTGGTGGATGCGGCCTGTATGAAATTTGTGCAGAGCCCCTGGGCTTTTGATGTGGTGGTTGCCAGCAACCTGCAGGGCGACATTCTTACCGACCTGGCCGCCGTGCTTTCAGGTGGCATGGGCGTCGCGCCCTCGTGCAACCTGAACCCCACAGACCCGGATATGCCCTCCATGTTCGAGCCCACGCACGGCAGTGCGCCGGACATTGCCGGCCAGGGCCTGGCAGACCCCACCGCCATGCTGTTCACCACTGCCCGCATGCTTGAATGGCTCGGTCGCAAAGACCCGGCAATTGCTGCCGCAGGCAAGGAGTTGTTCGATGCGGTTGCAGCAGATCTCGCAGAGAACTCCGGAACACGGCGGGGCACCCGTGAGATAGGGGCGGCGATCTGCAGGCGCCTGTCTGCGTGAAACTGTCTTCCCGATCAGGAAATCTGCCTTTTTGTGGTCAGGTCCGAGCGCCTGGCCACGCATTTACTCGTCTGCCATAACAAACTCAAGCCGGCCCGGCGCCACCCGCACATCCACGGGCATCATGCCAAACATTCGCTGGGCAAGATTGGCCTCGTCAAGCCGATACACCGGCATGGTCTCCAGCATCTGGGCGACAAGCCGCATCACCGTGTCGGTAACCGGCTTCAGGTCACCCTTGAAAAATGGCGAATCAATGCTGCTTTCCAGCAACTGCAGCCGCCTGATGAAGATCGCCTTTTCCGTACTGTCGTAAACCGGGGCACCTTCCACCTTCAGGGCAATATCCACCGGTAACTTCGCCATCAGTGCATTCAGAGCCACCTGCCCTCGCACATTGATCACCGCTACGTCCCGGCCATCCGGCCCCAGGGTAATGTCGGCGTCGTCCAGGCTCAGGCTCAGTGGCGAACCGCTGCTCAATTGCTGGCGGTCAAACTCGCTGACCACGTCCTGAAGGTGCCTCTCCAGCTCGCCTTCGGAAATGGAGTAGGGGGACATGCTGGCGCAGCCGCTTGTCAGTGCCAGCGCCAGAATCAGAAGGGCCCAGAGACCATTCAGAGGAGTTCTATTCATTTTCAGCCCAGGCCCCGACATGGGGAGTCAGATTGTCGTCAAAAGCCACGCGCAACAGGATAGGCCGGCAGCAGACCTGGCAGTCCTCGACATACTCCTGTTCAGGCACCGATGGATCGACGCTGATATCCAGCGTCTCCCAGCAATACGGGCACTGAATCAATACCGAGTCCAGGGCTGACATGGCATCACCTCAGAAGTGTTGCTTGGCCATCCATGGGATGACTCGATCAAAGGCCGCTTCCAGCTTCTCACAGGTGGTTGAGAAACTGATCCGCACGGCGTTGGTACACCCTTCCCCGAAGGCATCACCCGGCACCACGCACACGCCGGTTTCCTTCAGCATCCGCAGGGCCAGGTCCGAACCATCCACATGGGGTGGCAACTCAGGAAACGCAAAGAAGGCGCCGCCGGGTCTGTAGCCGGTCATATAGGGAGTCTGGTCAATGAGCTCAACCACTTTATCCCGGCGCTCGCGGTAGATATCCACCATGTCCCGCACACACTGCTGGTCACCGGTCAGCGCGGCCACCCCCGCGAACTGGGACGGCGTGTTGGCCACCGAGGTGGTAAACATGTGATACCGCCGCAATGACTTGATGGCCGCCTGGCTGGAAATCACCCAGCCGACCCGCAGCCCCGCCATGCTGTAGGTTTTCGAGAAGCTGCTGATGCACATAATGTTGTCCAGGTCCATCGAGCAGTTGAGTACGCTGGCAAAGTCGTCATCATCAAAGATCAGGTGGTCGTAGACTTCATCGGCATAAACCTGAATGCCCCGGTAGGCGCACTCTTCAAGAATGGTTTCCACGGTGCTGCGTGGATAAACGGCACCGGTCGGGTTATTGGGGTTGTTCAGGATGAGCGCGAAGGTGCGTGAACCCATGGCACGGATGACTTCGTCCGGGTCCAACTGGTGATTGTTCTCCGCCCGGGTTGGCACAAACTTCACCTCGCCGCCGTTCATCCGGATCAGAGGGGCGTAGAGCAGGAACGACGGGTCCGTTACGATAAACTGCCTGCCCGGCGCGGAGGTCGCGGAAATCGCCAGATACATGGCCTCGGTGGCACCACTGGTAATCAGGATATTGTCCCGGGTCAGCTTCCGGTTGTAGCGCTTGCCATAGTAGTCGCGAAGCGCTACCAGCAGCTCCGGCAGCCCGGCATCCATGGTATAGCCGGTCTGGCCTGCGTTCAGGGCATCAATGTAGGCATCGATAATATGCTTGGGTGTCGGCAGGTCCGGCTGACCAATGGAAAGATGAATCACATCCTTCATGGTGGCCGCCATGTTCACCATACGCCGGATACCCGGCACCGGGATTGCCTGCATGGCAGGATTCCAACTGGCCTTGGTTTTCCGGTACTTCACTCTACGCGGTTTGGTCTGGCCGGTTTCTTTGTTGGCGGCTTCTGCCATAAGCACCTCCTGCAAACGGGGCAAATAAAATCCACCCCTGCAGGTTAGTCAGTATGGCGGGGCTCTACAAGACAAAACGTCACAAAGATGAGGTACGTGAATGTAGGTGAAAATACCTCCATCACCGCCGCCAAAGGCAAACCTGTTGCCCCGCAAGTTGACCGGGCAGGACCTGCCGACCAGACTGTCATTACCCCCAAGGGCGATCACCCGTTACACATCGTCATTCATCACAAAAAGCGGAGGCTCAATGACTCAGCACAGCAAACCTGTTGTTACCGTTCTCACCGCGCCGGGAGAACAGGAACCGCCGGGAATGGACGCACTCAGGGCCCGCGCGAATGTGCGCTTCGCCTGCGATGAGCCAACCCTTCGCGAGACGCTTCCGGGCACCGACATCATGATGGTGACGGACTTCCGCACCGAAGCCCTGGCCGCCGCCTGGCACACAGCCGACAAGCTAAAATGGATCCATGCCACCAGTGCCGGCGTTGACGCCCTGATGTTCCCGGACCTGATCAAGGATGATGTAACCGTCACCAATGCCCGCGGCATTTTCGACCGCACCATTGCCGAGTACGTGCTCTGCACCATCCTGATGTTCGCCAAGGATTTTCCGAACTCGATTCGACTACAGATGAAACACCAGTGGCAGCATCGAGATACAGAACGCGCAGAGGGCAAGCAGGTTCTGGTTGTTGGCGCAGGCTCCATCGGCCGCCAGATCGGCCGCCTGGTAGGCGCCGCAGGATTGAAGGCCCACGGCATTGCCCGCAAGCCCAGAAAGGACGATCCCGATTTCGTGGCGGTGCACGGCAATGACGATCTGTACGAACAACTGGGGCACGCGGACTTTGTGGTGATCGCCGCCCCTCTGACACCCCAGACCGAAGGCCTGTTTGACGAGAAAGCCTTCAAGGCCATGAAAAAATCCGCCCGCTTGATCAACATCGGCCGCGGCCCGATCATCAAAACCGATGATCTGATCACGGCCCTCAAAAATGGCGAGATTGCCGGCGCCGGACTGGATGTCTTCGAGGAAGAACCACTGGCGGAAGATCACCCGCTCTGGGACATGGAAAACGTCACCATGACAGCCCACATGGCCGGCGACTTCATCGGCTGGAAACGGGCGTTGACCGACCAGTTCCTGGAGAACTTCGACCGCTGGCACAAAGGCGAGGAGTTGTTCAACCTGGTGGATAAGGAACTGGGGTACGCCGGGAGCAGGTAGCTGACGTATCGCTGAATCCGGAGCCGGGGCGACCTCCTGGCTCCCCCGAGATATGTTCAACCATAGGTCGGATCAGCCAAAGGCGTAATCCGACAAACCTGATTTTCATACAGTTGCTCTCAGGATACCGCTCTACTAAACCGCGGTAACCTCCGCCACCGATACCGCAACTTTGTAGTCTACGTCGCCTAAAGCTGCGAAATGCGCCTCGCCACAAAGAATCTTCAGATTCTCCTCCAGCCGGCGCTTATCGCTGTCGTGAGTCGTCTTGGTTTCCCGGATCAGATACACCTTGCGATCTTCGTCCAGCACCACAGCCCAATCAGGATTATAGTCGCCCACCGGGGTGGGAATAGTAAACCAGCGGGGTAGTTTGCAGAAAAATTTGACGTTCCCGGCACCGTCCAGCGACTGGGCAGTCATGCGCTCGATATGAGAATCACACTCGATGTAATCATAAGGCGTCTGGACCTGGTCGCCCTGATTGCCATGTTGCACCTGATAGGAACGGTCCAGGTAAGCTTCCAGTTCCGGCTCGTTGAATAGATCCATTTTGTAGTGTTCGCCGGCCAGTTTTTCGTAGCGGATACCATCCACCAGTAATTCATCCAGTGCTTTCTGGATCTGCCGCGCGGCCTCGGTGATAAAGCCTTGAGGATTGCCTTTGAACTCGCCCAGCCGTTGGCTGTTCCGGATGATCGTCAGCAACGTGCCCCGGGTCAGGTGCGTGCGCTCCTGCAAGGCACCAATCAAGTCTGGCAAAACCTGGTGGGAGCTGACATACCGTTCCTTGGGGGTGGAAATCTGCCGATCACTGCCAAAGCCGGCATCGGTCAGTTTTGCCTGGGTATGATCAATCGTAAGCGTCACCGGCTTGACCACGGGCATGTTCTGGAGCTTGTGGCTGGCCAGGTCGATCAGTTGCTGAGTATCAAACCGGATGGCGTACCGGGTTTTCTGGCTGATCTTGTCCCAAAGTGCCTTGAAATCCGGGTTTAGTTCCACCCGTTTGTTGTAGGTAACAGCTGTGCGCTTGCGGGCATCCTGCACCCGGCCTGCAAACATAAAGCTGCGCAGTCGGTCGATAATCTCGTTTTCCAACAGCTGGTATTCCTTCGGCACTTGAAGCTGGAAGTACATGTCGTCCGGCTGGAAACGAGCTGTGAGGTCACCTTTAGCGTCCAGGTAGCCCTCTGCCTTCAGGGCCTGCCAAAGATGGCGGGACTTTTCCTGGCCCAAGGTTTCGGTGTCGTTGACCGCCAGCGGTGCAAAGGCGATGGCGGGTACGCGGCCAAACTTGAAGCCACCGCCGATATCCTTTTCCATTTCCGTTTGCAGGTTTTTGGCATACTCCTCGAAGGATTCGCTGGCGACCACGGTCAGGCGGTTGACCTGAGGGTCAAATACCCGGTCGCCGTTGGCATCCACCGACAAACGGAGACCACGGCCCAGGGTCTGTCGCCGCTCCTTTTCACTGCCGAATTCACGCAGGGTACAGATCTGGAACACGTTGGGATTGTCCCAGCCCTCTTTCAAAGCCGAATGACTGAAAATAAAACGAAGCGGCTCAGTATCATCAAGCAAACGCTCCTTGTTTTTCATGATCAGTTCGTAGACTTCCGCGTCGCTTGCGGTGGTGCCGCTGGTGTCTTTCAGCTCCACCACCTTGCCCCGCTTCTTCACCTCGGCGAAATAGCCATCATGTACCTGCTCCACCTGCCGTTTGGGCAAGTCGCTGAATAATGGGCTGGCAGCCAGTTCTTTGTAGGCATCTTCAAACCAGCGGGCCAGTTTGCCATTTTGCCGGTTCCCATGCTCATCGTAGTAGCGATAATTGGCCACCTTATCGATGAAGAACAGCGACAGCACCTTCACGTCCAGGCCCTGCTTCTGCAGGTTGCGCTCCTTCTTGAAATGCTCTTCCACCGTCTGGCGGATCTGCTCTTTGAGCACATCATCGTGAATGCCGCCTTTTTCCTGCTCCGGCTCCAGAATCACGTTGTTGGCAAAACGCACGTATTCTGCGCCCGGCTCTGCGTAGATTTCATCCACCACATAGCCCTGATATCCGGGGCGGTTGGAGTGATCCGACAAGTCGGTACCCTGCTTGAGCTTAATCGTCTTCTCTTTGGTGCCGTTCGGCGTATCCTCAAAAATCACCACCGAGGCCGATGGCGTCTTGGCTTTGCCGCTGTAGCCAATCTTAACGAGCTTCAGGTACGTCTGGTTCACGTTGCTCTGGGACTGGATAGACGCCACGGAGATCTGCTTCACCAGCTTCATATCGTAAGCTTTCACCGGTCCCAACTGGAACACCACATTGTAGGGATTGCGATGGGTGGCGGAATAGCGCAGGGCGAACAGCGGCTTCAGATGATTCACTGCCCGGCGGGCCTTGGCGGTGTTGTCTACCGACTGCGGCTCGTCGATGAGCAGTACCGGCCGTACGTCCTGGATAAACTCGATGGGTTTGACACCAGACATCCGATCCTGCTCCCGGTGAATCACCGACAGCTTCTTGATCTGTTCCGGGGTCAGGCTGTCATAGCTTTCCACATCCCCGGCATCCCGCTGGAAAGCCTGAATGTTGATCACCATGATCTGCAAGGTGTTAGCCGTGGCAAACTGGCGCACCTTGGACAAATCCTTGGCGTTGTAGACGTAGTGATCGAAAGGCACGTTGTTATAAAGGCTGCGGAAATGCTCCTTCATCATGGCCAGGGACGACAGCACGCCCTCACGGATGGCCACCGAGGGCACTACTATGATGAACTTACGTAGCCCCAGGCGCTTGTGCAGCTCGAAAATGCTGCGCAGGTATACGTAGGTTTTGCCGGTCCCCGTTTCCATCTCCACCGAAAAATTGGGGAACGGGTAATCGTCCCCGTCCTCGAACAGGCCCGGGGATTTCTCGATGAAATTCTGCTCCTGCACCCGGTGGAGGTTATCCAGCAGCTTGTCCGGATCGAGCGCCAGGGTGTTGGCGATGCCCAGCTTGCGGTATGGCTCGCCGGCGGTGGAAAGGCCTTCGAACACAGACAGGGTGGATTCGATGGCGTCCTGCTGGTAATCCAGATTGGGGTTGAACTTCAGTTTCAATGAACAGCTCCGGCTTCCTCGGCTGGGGTCAGGTATTGCATCAAATCACCACGGCGGAAAGTGGCAGAGAGTTGTTGCAGGGAAATCTCCCTTTCGCCATACAAGGCTGCCAGCGCCTCGGCAATCTGATCCTGGGCACGATGCTGGAATTCGTCAAACCGGCGATTCAGACAGGCCAGCAACGCCTGATAGTTCTGGTGGCTGACTTCGGCCAGAGCAACGCCCTCAGCTTCCAGCAGATAATCCCCCACCAGCATGGCCTTGTAATGAGAGGCATAAGGCAGGAATACCGGAGGTTGGTCCTGCTCCGGGCGTTTGCGTTCGTTTTCCACCATACGGAAAATCAGTGCGGCCAGGATCGCTTGTGCGGAATTGAGGTTGTCGAAGACTTCCTCGTACAGCTTTCCGAAAAGCTCCTTGCGGCGAAACTTGGCCTGAAAAGGCTTGCGGCGCCAAACCGCCAGCACCGCTTCGGCCACCACGGAGCTGGTCAACTCGTCACTTTTTACCGAGGTATCGTCCCGCTTGCGGCGATAGCTGAAGCCCAGATCCTTCATACCGAGCTCCAGCCGGCGCTGTTGCTCGTCGTTGGCGCGCAGGTCTCTCAGGTCTACCGGATTCTGGCTGTTGGTGGCGTAGGTAATGTCCTGCACAAACTCTTTATCATCTTCCGCAAGTTCGTAAAGCCGCAGCAGCACGTAAGTCTCCGAAAAGTCCCTTAACAGGTCGGGGTCGTTGAGGGTCTGCTGGATGGTTTTGCAGGTTTGCCCACCATTGATGATCTGAATGCCTTCCAGCTTGAGCTGGTAGTCCCGCCCTTGCAGGGCATTGTGGCGGAACTTCCGGCAGATCATGGTGATGCCGTTGTTGAAGAAGTAGAAATTCTTGCGCCGGTTATCGTCCACCAGGGTATCGTGAATGGCCGTGTTCACCCGGTTACGGTTCATGCCAAGATAGCGGCGAATGTTGCGCTCCAGCAACTGGTCACCATGGCGATTGAACAGGTCGGCAATGTCCTGAATCGCCACCTTGCCAATGAGCACTCGACGATAGTTGAAGTCTTCAATCACGGCTTCACCGCGCAGTGGCAGGGAATCGTCCACCGACTTCTGGTTCTGCAGCACCCTCACGATGTCGTTGTGATTCAGGTGCACCCAGTTAACCTGCGAGTCTGAAAAACCTGCGGCTTCGATCAGTTTCTGAGCGCTATCGTTCCATCGGTCTCCATTGTTGCAGAGAACCATCTTCACCACAGGAATATACCCATCCCGAATCAGGGAACGCACTTCTTCTATCCGGGGCTTCAGTCGGTCGTTCATATCCAGCACCTTAGCTGGGTCAAACAGAGTGCCAATCGTCTGAATGGCTGCCTTCACACCGTTTTCAGGGAAATGGGCCGCGCCACTCAGGTCTTTATGTTTGTACTTGCCCTGAAACAAGGTGACCTGAAACTCGCCATCTTCCACATCGCCCACATAGAGCACATCCACGCCTGCATCGCCACCACCTTCGGTGAGGTACTCCGCTGCCTCTTCCAGAGGAATCCCCAGAGCCGTGGCGGCGCTAAGCAACACAAAGGCGGCGGACTTTTTTTTCTGCGGGTCTTTACCCGGTGGCAACAGATCGCTGTTGGCATCGACGATGCCATCCAGTCTCTGGTCGATGATGCTTGCGTTAATGTCCATGGGCGCTCCTGTATCCTGCAATGCGAATCAAACCGTTTTGAAATCGATCTGGTCGATTTTTTCCTTGCCCTGGTTAAAGGCCTCGAAGGTTTTCACGGCGTTGGTCTTGAGCTGGTCGTTGCCATGGAAGGCTTTGTCCAGGCAAATGAACTGGCCGGGGACTTTCGCCAGGACGGCGTCAATCAGGCCCTGGTCGATGTCGTCTTCCAGATGCACCAACAGGGCGCCTTCAGCCACGGAGAACAGCTTGTAGCCGGCCAATTCGATCTGCTCCACTTTTTCCGTGGGCATCACACCAGCCTTGATCAGAAGTTCGTATAGCAGGTCTTCCTGGCTGGCGTTGGGGTCGATGTGGTCGACGTTGAGCTCCATTTGTTGGAGGAGCTCCTCGTCGGAGATGTCTTTTGCCGGGGCTTGCCAGAGTTTGAAATTGCTTTGGTTGAGTTTTAGGACTTTGAAGCCAAGATCCAGAGACTTGGCATGATCAAGATCCAACTTGCCTTCTTGCTCCTCCCGAATCTTTTTCCCAACATTTCGGATACGAGATTTGCCGAGGTCAGAGATAAACTTAACCGACTCCTCTTCTGACTTCAGGGGCTCAGGAAGTTGGACAATGACAAACCTTCTGTTGCCGTTATCTTCAAGATTTTGGGCAAAGACAGAGTGCGCCAATGATGCGCTGCCGGAAAAAAAGTCCATCACAACGTCACTCTCGTTTGGCGTTGTTCCTATTTTGATCAGATGACGCAGTAAACGAGTTGGCTTTACCGAGTTAAGAACATTGTCAGTATTTTCGAACTCAACGTATTCCAAAAGCTCCTTTTTAGCTTCCTGCGTGTGTCCCACTACTTTGTATTGCAGAAGAGTCTGGGGCACCATCCCCTGCTTGACCTCACTTAAGAACCGTTTTTGAGCGGGGAAAGCATCGCTATCCGGCCCCCACCAGATTTGACCATCCTCGTTTAATCGGTCGAAGTTCAATTTGGATACAACCCAGTACCTACCTTTTCCAGGCTTGAACGTCTTACCAGTAGGGCCGGTAACCTCGTACTGCCCGTCTCCATAATAATTCCTTGCGGTCAGATCACTGGGTTTCCATTTGCCACGGGGGTCCTTGTCGGGATTCTGATATCGATTGTTGGCTTCATCGCTCCGTGGCAAAAGAGTCGGACGCCATTTTTCCGAGTTGCGGGAATATACAAGCACATAATCGTGATCTTCAGAAAAATACTTCGCGGAATTCTTGGGCGAATAGACCCGCTGCCAGATCAGAGTGGCAATAAAGTTCTCCTCCCCAAATATCTCATCACACATCCGCCGCAGGTTTTCCACCTCGTTGTCGTCGATGGAGATAAAGATTACCCCGTCCTCCCGCAGCAGGTTGCGGGCCAGGTAAAGGCGGGGGTACATCATGTTCAGCCACTTGGTATGGAAGCGGCCCTCGTTGGCGGTGTTGGTAGAGAAGGTGCGACCTTCGCTGTCTTTCAGGCCGGCGTATTGCAGGTAGGTGTCCAGACTTTCGCTGAAGTTGTCGGGGTAGATGAATTCCTTGCCGGTGTTGTAGGGCGGGTCGATGTAGATCATCTTGACCTTGCCGTAGTAACTCTTCTGCAGCAGCTTTAGCATTTCCAGATTGTCGCCCTCGATAAACAGGTTCTCAGTGGTGTCGAAGTCCACCGATTCGTCCCGGCAGGGCTTGAGGGTGGCAGCCGATGGCTGCTGGATCAGCCGCAGGCAGTCCCGCTTGCCAGGCCAGTCCATGCCATAGCGTTCCCGGCGGTTGTCGTAGATGTCGGTATACTCACCCAGCTCCGCTTTCAGGCGCTCCAGATCAATGGTCACCTTGAGCTCGCCCTGGTCGTTGCGGGTTTCGGTGAATATGCCCGGGAACAGTAGCCCGAGCTCTTTTCGGCGCTGCTCGGCAATGTCCAGGGACTGGCCGTTCATCTGAGTATCTAAGACGGGTGCATCCGGTTTGGTCATGGTACTGCGTTGTCCTTGATCAATGCGAAAAATGGAATTCTTATGGCGGCTATGCTGGTGTCAGTCTTTCGGCGGTTTATTGGGGTAATCCCCCAGTTCCCAGAAGGAGCGTTTGCGCCAGTGCCGGGTTTGCAGGCCTTTGATAAAGGCGCTTGCATCCTCCAGCCCCCGGTAATCGTCAATCACGTTGTCCAGCGCCAGTAGTTGATGAAAATAGCCCGCGCCATGGCGATACGCACGGGCATAGCCGCGATCCAGCAGGTCGGTCAGCAGCGCACGGTAACATACCACTTGCGCCAAGGGCCTGTGTTCTTCAGCGAACTTCTTGGCCCAGCTCAGCAGCGTGCCGTAATGCACAGTGGAGAATTGGCCCGGATGCTCCAGCATGACGGTCTCCGCCCGCTCCAGGCCATCCGCCAGCAGCAACATGGAGACCAACTCTTCGAGGTCTACGTCGTTGCTCGAAAACGTCTCAACCTGCTGCTTGAGCTGCCGCTTTTCGGTATCGCTGGCCATCAGCCACAGTGGCTCCAGAGTGTATCTGTGCGGGCGCTTTGTAAAATCCTTCTGGAGTTCTTTTTTGAGCTGACCGGTGTCACCTTTACGCCTGAGCCAGAGGTAGCGCAGGGAGCGATAACGGCTCTGGTCGTCTTGCCATTGGGGCTGCTCCAGCCAGTACCCTGCCCGGTCTAACTCACCGATGGCCAGTGCGAACTCGATGATGCTGGCCAGTTGCTGGAAAGCTTCATCGGCCAATGCCAGAAACGCTTCGGTCAGATTCAATGCCGCCTGGGGATCTTGTGGACGTAACAGATTGTCGATGGCCGAGAGAATGGAGGACAGGCGCTCACTGAAAGCGTAACTGCCCCTGTAGCCATAAAACTCATCTTTGTCCGCGATTTGCCGCAACTGGGCGGACAGTGTTTGGGCAAGCACGGCGCGCTCGTTGCCTGAGCCTTCTCCCGCTGCCAGGTTTCGGTCAATGATGTCATCGACGTAGGCTTCTACTCCGCATACTGCGCTAAGCAGTCGAATCAGGTCTGGCTTTGACAGTCTGACGGCTCGATCTTCCAGTGTCATGGGCGGTAAGGCTCCTTCTTCGCCGGATAAATAGTGAGTTGAAGTTCTTCTCCGGCCATCTTGTATTCCGGCCGCATGCCAGACAGTTTTTCCGATTCATTGAGGATAACCGGCACCCCCTCCCCCCGTTTATCCATCATCCGCGAGCGGTTAATGGTAGGGTGTTCGTAGGGGCAGCGGGCCAGCAGGCTGGTGATCAGCTGATTACGGGAGGCCTGCCGGGCCATGAGCTCATCCACTTCCAAGGTATTGACCAGGGCGCCGGGGGAGCATAGCACCAGGCGGTCGGCGAACATATGCAGGCGGATGTGGGCACCGTAGATGTCGTAGTCCCGGTGGGCGACGGCGTTGACCAGCGCTTCGAAGATGGCGGTCAGGCTGTACTGGGGAATGTCTTCCCGGCCCAGCAGCTTACGGGCCGCCACACGCTGGTTTTTTTCGACAAAGGCCAGGGCGCCGCTGATCTGCTGATCCAGCGGGCCGTTATAGTCCATGGCATCAATTTGCTGGTCAGCATCCCGTTCTTCACCTGAATAGCAGACTGCCTGTATGTAGGCATTGGGGAGCCAGTTGACCGGGCTCGGTGTGCCTAACAGCACCCCGGAAACACTCAGCCTTTCATTACCCTCATCATCCTCCACCAGCATACGGAGTTTGCGAAGCTGGGTTCGTTCCGGCTGGCCTTCTTCGCGTAGAAACTTGCGGTAAAGGCTTGGGTCCAGATCTTCGTAGCCACTACCAGGTACGGGGCGCTCGTCCAGCCAGATCAGCCGGGACTGGCTGCGCTGCATCATGAGTCTGGCCAGGTAGTCCTGTTTCATGGGCTGCTTGGACTCGGCCACACGATGGAAATAGCGCCCGTTGCTGCTGTGAACGAACAGGCTTTTTTCGATATCCACGTGCAGCACGTTTTTCATGTCGCCGTGTTCGTCCGGGAGTTCCAACAGCCGGGTGGCAATGGGCAGCGGCGGTTCTACGTTGTCGGTAGCGGCGTCTTTGACTCGTTTCTGTACCGCCTCGAGCAACTCTGTGGGGATGCCGGTGATCGCCCGGGTTCTGTCATCCACACCCAGAATCAGGTAGCCACCTTTCTGGTTGGCGAAGGCGGCCATTTCGTCGGCCAGATCTTTCTGGTCCGGCCCTTTGATTTTGTTGCCCCGGATTTCAACGCGCTTGAACTCATAACCGGAGTCTTCGCCCAGGCGAATCTGGTACAACAGATCTTTAACCAGTTTTTCTCTGTCCATGATGATCTCTGGCCTGTATCAGTGAGTGAGTGTCCAGCGGGCGGAAAACAACTCTTTGATCTCGCAAGTCAGTTCCAGCTTTTCGCTCACTTCATCCAACAGGCGATCTTCCTCTTGCTCAATGGCTTTTTTGGATTGGTGGTATTCTGCCAGAGCGTCATCACGCTTGCGTTCCAGTTTGCGAAGCTCTTTTTTAGCCTGGATTTTATCGGCCGTGGAGGCCAGTTGGCGCGCCTCTTTCTTATACAGTCGAATCTGTTCATCCAGTTCATCGACCGTGGCCATGAGTGCCTTACGGCGATCCTGAGCCCAGCGTTCGAGCTTTTCGGACTCCTGCTCCAGGTACTGGTCAAGCTCGGCCTCTGTTTCGGCTTCGGTTTCTTCGACAACCTGCGATTGCCAACTTGCAAAGAGCTCTGCCGGAATCACATCTGCGAGGGGCTCTTCGCGGGCGGGCACGGACATCAGATGGTCCGCATTCTCCAGTGTCAGTTTCTGGCCATCATCCGTTATAGCGAGCACAACCAGGCGGGTGTTTTTTGTTTTTCCCTTGTTGTAGGTAAACCGTATTTCGAAGGCAGTGAGAACACCCGACTGACCAATGTACTCCTTGAGTGCCGCATACTGGCCATGGAGCTGGTCATAGTAAAACACCAAGTGCGCAGGCTCCGGTTCGCGGGCCCTGGCCCTGTGTACCAGATCCCACGCCAAATAATGCTCAGTGGCCTGCAAACGGAAAAACTCCGAGTCGTTTTGTTCCGCGAGAGGCCAGCTCAAGTCATAACGCTGCCCCCTCAGGTAGAAGTGGTTGGTATTGAACTCAGCTTCTGGCAATTCAGCTCGGGCGAGATCCAGGAGCACTTGCTCGTATTCCTGCAGGAAGTCGTTGCTCTGATCACGGCGGGTTTTAAGGGTTGATACCACATCCCGGTCGAAGTTGTTCAGCAAAGCTTCCCGTGCAGCCGTCTCCCTGGTCGCCAGCGTTTCCCCCAGGGCTTTCTGGAGCTGGTCGAACTCGTACTCGATTTCCTGATCGGTACGGCACTTCTGGTAGATTTCGTAAATGCGTCGTTCGATGTCAATGCTGCCTTCGATCGCGCCGAGCACTTCATCGGAAGCGCCGAACACGCCTTCAAATAGCTTGAGCTTTTCATCCAGAAGCTGGAATACCCGTCGGTCGGCCGGGTTCTTGCGGTTCACAAAATTGACCACCACCACATCGTTCTTCTGGCCATAGCGGTGGACCCTACCGATCCGCTGCTCCACCTTTTGGGGGTTCCAGGGCAGGTCATAGTTGATTAGCACGGAGCAAAACTGAAGGTTGATACCTTCACCACCGGCCTCTGTGGAGATCAAGATGTCGGCCTTGTCACTCCGGAACCGCTCCACCAGTGCGGCTTTCATATCAGCGGGCTTCGAGCCGCTGATTCGCGCAGAACCTTTGTGTTCTTCCAGCCATGCCTGATAGATGGCTTTGGAGCGAGCGTCGTTGTTGGAGCCGTTCAGCAGAACAGTTCTCCCCGCGTAGCCACTGCTCTCCAACAGCTCGTGGAGGTATTGCTGGGTTCGACAGGACTCGGTGAAGACAACCGCTTTGCGTTGCCCGCCCAGGCGCTCCGTCATAGTGAGGGCTTTTTCCAGCACAGTAAGCAAGGCCTGCCCCTTGGCGTTGCTGGTGATGCTGTTGGCGAGGTCTCGGAACTCGGTGAGTTGGGCAATCTCCCGGCTCAGCTTATCGGAAGGCGCTGCTGACTCAACGTTGTCATTTTCGCATGAAATTTCCTCGTCTTCAGACTCCGCCCAATCATCGATTTCCTCAATATCAGAAAGAACTTCTTCATCAAGCCGCTGCTTTTTTTCAAGCCGTTCAATCATGCCCTTGAGGGTATCAGCAACTGCAAAGGATGAAGACGCCAGAATTTTTCGTAAGCCCATACTCACCAAGTGGCGAGCACGAGGATTAATCGCTTCGTTATCAGAGCACTGAAGATAGTGAGAGAGTTTCTGGTAAAGCTCCCATTCTTCAGGCAACGGCGTGAAGTCCTGAGTGATGGAATAGCGATTGGTAAAGTTGATACCGCCTTCTTCCTGCACCTGTCGCCGCAGAGTCCTATGGCAAAGCGGGCGAATACGGCGCTTCAGGTCCTCAAGCGCCTTTTGGTCCCTTTGCCGATTCACGTATAACGCGCGAAAGGATTTTTCATCACCAAAGAAATGGGGATCAATAACCTGACTCAGGCCGTAGAGTTCCATCAGGTTATTCTGAATCGGAGTAGCTGATAGCAGGACACGGCTGTCCGCGAGTTCAGTGGCCTCGACGAGCGCTTTCGCCCGTTTGCTGCCGCTGGCCAGATAGAGGTTCCGTAATTTGTGGGCCTCGTCGAAAACAACAAGGTGCCAGCTTACCAAACGCACACCATCCTGCTGGCGAGCAGCAAACTCATACGAGCAGATAACGATCTGTCCGTTCTGGTCGAAGGGATTCGTTTTTCCTTCTTTTTTAAGGCTGGCAGCGACTTTGCCATCAATGATGATCGATGGCAGTTCAAACTTATCCCTGAGTTCCTGACTCCACTGTTTTCTCAATGAGGCTGGCACAATCAGGAGGATGTTCCGCTTACACTCTGCCCATTTCTGCGCCATCACCAGGCTGGCTTCAATGGTTTTACCCAAGCCCACTTCGTCTGCGAGCAGTACACCTTGCTCTAATGGCGATTTCAGGGCAAAACAGGCGGCATCAATCTGGTGTGGGTTCATATCCACACGGGCAGAGGCCATGGCCCGGAAGACCTGGTTTTCGATTTTGCCGGATTGTGTCAGCCAATGAGCAAAGTAGGTGCTTTGGTGAGGGGTGAACATCTCCGGTTTTCCTTATGAGCAGAACGCCAATATAGTTCCCAGACCAGACACTCTCAAGGGTTATCGCTCTTCAATCAATGAGTTCAGTAATGCTAAAAAGAAAACGGGAGCCCGAGGGCTCCCGTTTTCTATTCAGACCGAAAAGCCGGATCAGCTACCGGACAACGACTGATCCGAAGGATCAATTTCCATCTGCTGGATCGCGATCACCGCCTGAGTCCGGTTGCGGACCCCGAGCTTCCGGAATACCGCCGTGATATGCGCCTTGATGGTAGCCTCCGAAACATCCAGATCATAGGCGATCTGCTTGTTCAGAAGCCCCTCGGCGAGCATGCCAAGCACCCGGAACTGTTGCGGCGTCAGCGATGCCAGTTTTTCCGAAAAATCCGTGGCATCGGAATGCATTCGCTCGATCTTGTCCGCCACACCTGCCGGCAACCAGACATCCCCTTCCAGGACGGCCTGGATGGCTTCAGTGATGGTGGGCAGCGGCGCCGACTTCGGAATAAAGCCGGAAGCCCCGTAGTCAATCGAGCGGCGCATCACCTGCAATTCCTCGGAACCTGACACTACCACGACCGGCAGCCCCGGGTACTGCCCGCGCATGAACACGAGCCCCGAGAAGCCATGGGCACCCGGCATATTGAGATCCAGCAAAACCAGATCCGTGTCCGGGTGCGACTCTACCGCCGCCTGCAGCGCCTTGATGCTGTCGACTTCAACCGTCTCCGCATCCGGTACCGCCTGACTGACCGCCTGTTTCAATGCTGCACGAAACAGTGGGTGATCATCAGCGACGATAATTGTTTGTGCCATTCAACAGGTTCCTTGCAGGTACATGGCCTGGTAATACACAGGCGTTACTGGTTCGCACGACCGCTGATCAGGTCATCCACTACACCCGGATCTGCCAGCGTAGACGTATCGCCCAACTGATCATGCTCGTTGGAGGCAATCTTACGCAAAATCCGGCGCATAATCTTGCCAGAGCGGGTCTTGGGCAGTCCAGGCGCCCACTGGATCACATCCGGAGAGGCAATCGGGCCAATCTCCTTGCGCACCCACTGCACCAGTTCCTTCTTCAGTTCGTCTGAGGGCTCCTCGCCGTGAACCAGGGTTACGTAGACATAGATGCCCTGCCCCTTGATCTCATGCGGATAGCCAACGACCGCAGCTTCGGCAACCTTATCATGGGCCACCAGGGCACTTTCAACTTCCGCAGTACCCAGACGATGGCCGGACACATTCAGAACGTCATCCACGCGGCCAGTGATCCAGTAGTAGCCGTCTTCATCACGACGGGCGCCGTCACCGGTGAAGTACATGCCCTTGTAGGTGCTGAAGTAAGTCTGGATAAAGCGTTCATGGTCGCCGTAGATGGTGCGCATCTGGCCTGGCCAGCTGTCCAGGATAACCAGATTACCCTCGGTCTTGCCTTCCAGGATATTGCCGTCGTTATCCACCAGTGCCGGCTGGACACCAAAGAACGGAACGGTGGCGGAGCCCGGCTTAAGGTCAACGGCACCGGGCAGCGGGGAAATCAGGATGCCGCCGGTCTCGGTCTGCCACCAGGTATCGACAATCGGGCACTTGCTGTTACCAATCACGCGGTGGTACCACTCCCAGGCTTCCGGGTTGATTGGCTCGCCCACGGAACCCAGCAGTTTCAGGCTATCGCGTTTGGTGCCGTCCATGCAGGACTCACCCTCCGCCATCAGGGCACGGATCGCGGTCGGAGCGGTATAGAGAATGTTCACCTTATGCTTGTCGACTACCTGGCCCATGCGGGAACTGTCCGGGTAGTTGGGCACACCCTCGAACAGAACCGTGATGGCACCATTGGCCAGCGGGCCATAGAGGATGTAACTATGGCCTGTCACCCAGCCGAAGTCGGCCGTACACCAGTAGACATCGCCCTTGTGATAATCGAACACGTACTCGTGGGTCATGGACGCGTAGACCATGTAACCGCCAGTGGTATGCAGAACGCCCTTCGGCGCACCAGTGGAGCCGGAGGTATACAGCATGAACAGCGGATCCTCGGCGTTCATGGGCTCCGGCGGGCAGTCCGCCGATGCGGACTTCATCAGGTCTTCATAGCGTTCGTCGCGCCCCTCGTTCCAGGGCACTTCGGAGTTACCGGTGCGGGTAACAACAACCACCTTCTCAACGCTGGCGGCGCCTTCGTTCTTCAGGGCCGCATCCACATTCTTCTTCAACGGAATCCTGCGGCCGCCGCGAACACCTTCATCGGACGTGATCACGAAGCGGGATTTCCCGTTAACAATCCGGGCGCCCAGCGCTTCCGGAGAGAAACCGCCGAAGACCACCGAGTGGATCGCCCCGATGCGGGCGCAGGCCAGCATGGCAACTGCCGTTTCCACAATCATCGGCATGTAGATGGTCACAACGTCGCCCTTCTTCACGCCCAGGCCTTTCAGGACGTTGGCAAACCTGCTTGTTTCTTCATGCAGTTCGCGGTAGGTGACATTGCGGGAGTCGGCAGGATCATCACCCTCAAAGATGATGGCTGTCTGGTCGCCACGATTCTCCAGATGGCGGTCCAGGCAGTTGGCGGATGCGTTCAACTGGCCATCTTCAAACCACTTGATGGACAGATTGTTGTAATCGTAGGTCGTGTTTTTCACCTTGGTGTAAGGCTTGATCCACTCAAGGCGTTTGCCGTGTTCACCCCAGAAGGTGTCCGGGTCGTCAACTGACTGACGATACATTTCTTCATACTGTTCCCGGTTCAGAAGGGCCCGCTTGGCCACCTCCGGGCTAACCGGATATACCTGTTTATCTGTCATTGTGCTCCCCCTTTGTCAGAGCCTGTTGTCATTGTCGGTATTGGAATTCTGAGCGCTGGGACCTTTCCGGTCCTCTGTAGACGGATAGCCGTAGTTCAACATGTGTGCCACCAGACAATGAATTAGACTAACGTCCTAATGCGCCTGAACTTTTGGTGAAAACCGACCGCTAACCCACAAAAAAACAGGGGTTATTTGCACCGAACAAGAAACTTCTTAGAATCTTCTTGAAGGATAGCCCCATCGGGGCCAATGGCAAACTGGCGAGGAAAACAGGCAGGGCCAGCCAACGGCCCGGCCCTGGCGACCGGGCCCGGGTTTTTTACGCCGCTTTCTTTCGGGCCTTGGCCGAACGGAGGCTGTAGACCTTACGCTCCTTCAGGGCATACCGGTTGAGCCCGGCAAGGTGGATCTTGCGCAGGTAAACTGCCCAGTCGATCTGGCGGGCATCCACCGGGAACAGCACTTTGTCCAGCTCACCCATGCGCGAGGCCAGGGCCAGCAAGTCATCATTGCGGAAGATGTAATCCGGTGCCGTGTAGAAACCGAAAATCGTTGCCAGGGAACGGGTGGTATCGAGGTTCCGAAGTACTTTCAATTCCCGGTTCTGACCCAACATTTTCAGCACCTTCCCGGCAATGCTCAGGGGAATGCGCACTCCGCCCACGACCGCATCAAAGAGCCTGCGATTCACGGCAATGAACGGCTTGGTCGGCTGCCGATAGAACAGTTGGTCATAGTCCGCGTAGTTTGCCCTGGCTTCCGCCATCAGGTGATCAATGAATTCGCCCAGGGAAACCGGGTTGGAGCAGCCACTGCAGCACTGGTAAATCCGGTGGCGCGGGGACTCACCCATCGCCTCGGCGGCAGCCAGGATGATGGCGTTGGCCACCAGGTCAACCGGAATGACATCAATAACCCCGGAACGCTTGCCGGGGAACAGGGAGACCTTCTCCCGGGCATAGGCAAGGATAATGGCGTCTGCCACCTTTACACCTTCAATCCAGCCAGGCGCGGGCTCCTCAAGAGCGCTTTCTATGATCGACGGGCGCACAATGGTCAACGCCCTCCCCGAAAGGGCTTTCAGCAAAAGCTGCTCACCGAGCCACTTGGTAAAGGTGTAGGTGTCGCTCCAGCCATAGTGATTGGCTTCACGAATACCCAGGTCCACCAGTTTCTTTTCAAGCATCTTTCCGGAATAACGTGACCGGACATCGGCTACCTTGTCTTCCAGCAGCCGGACCAGCTCTTCAATCTCATAATAGCCTTCGGTGCTGCGGGGAATGGATTCACCTGCAGGCTTGATGACGGATTCGGTAATCTGGCCGGCGTTCATTCCATTCACGTAGCAGGTGGACACCTGAAGCACCGCCAGCGACTTGTTCTGCCGCGCCAGCTCGGCAACGTTTTCCAGGCACAGGGTGTTGATCGCCAGGGCCTTGTCCAGCTCTTCACGGAAGTTGACGCTGGCGGCCGAGTTGATCACGGCATCAATGCCGCCGGCCAGCTTGCGGAAGCGATCAGCCGACAGACCGAATAATGGTTCGGTGACTTCGCCGGTAACGCAATGCACTCGATCTTCAATGAAGGATTCAAAGGCCTCCTGGTCCTCCTGGCGAAGACGATCAAATACCGACGATGTGGCAATCTCATCAAGAAAACGCCCCCGGGCATCCGGATGGCGCTTATTACCACGGATCAGCAGGTGAATGCCGCCGATATCGGGAACGGCACGAATCAGCTTTTCCAGAACCACCTTGCCGAGAAAGCCGGTGGTGCCGGTAATCAGCACCTGCTTTCCTCGGAGCCGTTCAAGGACTTTCGATGATGTTCCGGGATTCAACTGCTGTGTTGCCATGGGAGAACTCCTTCTCTATATCAAATTCATCGCCGGTGCATACCTGCCGGCAGGAAAGTTTGCGAATCAGGTACAACAGGCCACTGCATATTGCGGGCCACGACTCAGATTTATGCTCAATACTTGCACAACTTTGGTGACAGATTGGTGACACACAGCAAAGTTACGCTACAAAAAGTGTTAATAAAATGACGGAAAAGGAGGCAGGTTTTCTGCGTGTCAGGAGCGGCCCTGATCATTGTCCGAGAGTGACCGCAGAAGCTGATCCAGGGAAATATCCGCGGGCTGCTCCTTCAGCACGCGTACCAGGCGATCCTGCTCTCCAAAGCTGATGCGATCATAAAAGGGCTCGCGCAGGATTGAAGACGCGGCTTCCGGCTTCTTTGCTCCTTGTGGAGGGGGCGAAATCTGGTCGGCAAGCTCCCGCAGGTGCGTCGCCAGATGGCGCTTGTGTTCCGGATCGAGGTTTTCCCACTGAAAAGATCCCAGTCCAGTCTGGACAATTTCAATCACGTCGCTGTCCAATGTGCTCCCCAGGAGTGCAAAAAGCCGGGTAAATGCTTCATAACGCAGCATCGGATCAACAGGCGCCCGGGCGAACACCGACTCCAACTGGCTCACCGCGCCCAGACACTGCGTTTTAGCATCTGGAGCTTCCTCTTCAGTCGTTTTCCCGGGCGCGGCAACCGGGGCAGGTGTAACTTCCGCCCCCCTGCGAGACACCTTGTGCCAGTACGCCGCGATACCGGCCTTTTTTTCGGGAAGCTGGGACAGCCGCACATTCACCATATCCGCGAGGGTATGGAACTGACGGCAGGATGGGTCTGACACCGGCAGCAATGCAACGGGTTTCTGGTTCAGAACCGACTGACGGAGAGTTTCGTCCCGCCATATTCCGCCCATGTAATGCAGGGAAAACCCCAGATGGCGCTGTGCGGCGGCATCAAGGCGCTGAAACACGGAGCGGGCCTGACTGGCCCCCTGGGCCATGTTGACGAGAATACTCGGGATCCGGTTGTAGCCCCTGCGCCGAAGAACCTTGATCAGGGAGAAGGCGTCTGTCAGGGAAGCCGGATCCGGGGTTACCACCATGCAGGCCAGCTCCGTGGCCGCGATCATATGAAGCCCCGCGGCCTGAAGACCCGCCGCCGTATCGGTAATAACATAGTCGTACCGGTTTTCGAGGTTGTAAAGGGCCCGGAGAACGCGCAGGCTCTCGGCTGGCCCCATGTCCATGCATTCCTGAACCCCGGAGGCCCCGGGAACAATGTGGAGGCCGTAGTCGGTCTCAAGAATGATGTCTTCCAGCCGACATTCCCCGGCCATGACGTTGGCAAGGGTTTTCCGGGGATACAGACCCACCATGATGCTGACATTGGCCAGATCCGTGTCACCGTCCAGAAGCAAGACCCGCCTATCCTGCCTCGCGAGGGTGAGAGCCAGGTTCAGGGCGACCGAAGTTTTGCCCACCCCACCCTTGCCGCCGGTGATGGCGATGGTCCGGGGTTGGTTCGGATTGTGCTTTACAGGTTCTCTGGCAGTCTTCACCGGCAATCTCGGTCCCTGATTTTACGGTTACAGGCTATTTAACCTGTCAAAATTCTACACATATCACGAATCAGATAATATATTGCTTAAAAAAACAGCAACAAGTATTTAATAACGACGGTTTATTGTCTAAGCTCTTACCGGACAAGAGTGATCGCTTCGTCAAGTACCGCTTGTTACGCCGCACGGCAGGTAAGCCCATGCACATTGCGCCTGATTTACAGTTACCGAGCCTTCCGGAAGTGACCTTGCGGGCGCTGGATGCCTGTCATCGGGATGAAAGCTACCGGGCCATCAGCGAGATTGTCTCCGCCGACACCGCCCTCGTCGCCCGCATACTCGCACTTGCCAATTCCGCGCTTTACGGCCCTTCCACACCAATCCGGTCGGTGGACCAGGCATTGCTGAGGCTGGGTACCCGGCGATTCCATACACTCGTACTTACCGCTGCCCTGCGCCAGCTAATCTTTGAACTCGGGGGCGACGAGTGGCAGCAACTCAGGGATTTCTGGCGGCACTCACTGACGACAGCGCTGACCGCTCAGGCGCTTGCCACCCTCACCCGTTACCCGGAGCCGGACGAAGCATTCATGCTGGGCATGCTTCACAACATCGGTGAACTGATCGCTATTAAAACGCCAGCAACCGAAACGAAGCAACACTATCTTGATCATCAATCCGATATTGCCGCCAGGCTTGTCTCTTCCTGGGGCCTGGGGCCGATGGCCGCCGATGCCATGCGGTACCAGCAGGCTCTCCCTTCGGAGCTGCGGGATGCCGGGCATCTGGTGAAGCTGATCAGTCTGGCTACCCGTCTGGCGCTTTCCGATGCCGCCGGCATTGCGGCGGCAGGCACGGTATTCGGGCTGAATGAGGAACTCACCCGTGAGATCAACCGCCGGATCGGACATGAAGTATCCGGAATGGCAGCGTCTCTTGGTATTCCCCTTGATGAGGAATACAACGGCGAAAGCGCGTCCAGGCAACTGAAGCAGACCATTCTGCGCCAGGCCATGGCCAGCCAGGCAATCAATCTTGCCGATGTCACCGGTGAAACCAAGGACATCCTTGCCGAAACGGTCAACAGCCTGACTCTGATTACCGGCCTGCCCGCCCTGTGCTTCGGCCACACCGGGGACAACTTGGTGCTTCTGTCCGGTACAATTGGCGATATCCCGGATCTGGCCGTGACCGCCAAACCAGGCGGCAGCGTACTGACCGAGGCCTTTATTTCCGGACTGCCCGTCAGCCTCGGGGAGCGCTCACCAACGGTGCTGGACAGGCAGTTGCTATCCTTGTTACACACCCCATCTCTGCTGGCTGTGCCGGTCATCAGCGGCGACATCTGTCCGGGAGTCTTTGCCCTGGGCACGGACAACGAACAATTGCCGACAACACTGGAACTGGCAGCCATTTTCACCCGCCAGCTGTCCGCTGCACTGGCAAACCGGCCACTCCCGGACGCAGAGGCCGGGACTGACGGTAAACGGCTGGACCGGGAAATAGCCCGTGACCGGCTACTCAGACAGGTCCATGAGGTCAGCAATCCCCTGACCATCATCCGGCAGTACATTTATCGGCTCAGAGGCCGGCTGGAGGATACCGACGTTCAGCAGGAACTGGACGTGATCCGGGATGAGCTGGACCGCGCCGGAAATCTTTTGCTGCGGATGAGTCACACGGACCCCACGGAACACGATGCCGACGTCGTTGAACTGAATGCGGAGCTGGAAAGCCTCGCCCGGATTCTGGAAGACAGCCTGTTCAGCTCCGAAAACCGTCAACTGACACTGAAACTGTGCAACCAGCCAACGCTGGTTGCCGCCGGCACCGCCCGGATTCGCCAGATCGTGATCAACCTGGTCCGCAATGCAGCCGAGAGTCTTCCGGACGAAGGTGGTATGGTAGAGATCCGCACGTCATGCCCGGTGTGGCAGAATCAGCGCACCTGGGTGGAAATGGAAATCACGGACACAGGCACCGGAATACCCGGCGAGATCAGGGACACCCTGTTTTCACCGGTAAGAACCACAAAAGAAGCGGGCCATAGCGGTTTGGGCCTGAGTATTGTGAAACAGCTTGTAGATGACATGGAGGGCATCATCGCTTGTCGCACGGGGCAGGAAGGCACCACCTTCAGGATTCTGTTTCCCGCGGCCAGCCATAAAAAAAATGAGACCGACTGACGCAGAAACAACGGACACGAACCGATGGCTCCTGAACTCACTGATCAGCCTTTCCGTGACGGGTTAACGGCACGGATACTGGTGGCAGATGACGAACCCCGCCTGCTGTACACCCTGGCATCGCTGCTGCGCAGTCGTGGTTACAAGGTATCAGAGGCCCACGGTGGCAGGCAGGCCTGCGAACTGATCGACCGACAGGGCTTCGACCTGGCGCTGCTGGATCTGCGGATGCCGGAGGTGAACGGGTTTGATGTCATGGCCCACCTTGCCAACGGACAGCCGGAATGCGGCGTGATCGTTATCAGCGGCGAAAGCTCTTTCAGCTCAGTCAGCCGGGCACTCCGGCGGGGCGCCCTGGATTATATCCGCAAGCCCTTTGATCCCGAGGAATTACTGGCAACGGTCGAAAGCGTCATCGGCAAAAAGTCCCTCCTCAAGGCCCACGAACACATCCAGCTCCGACTGGAAAAATCCGAAGCCCTGCACCGGTATATCGTCAACAGCTCCCCGGATATCGTCTTCATGCTCGACCAAAAAGGTCATTTCTGTTTCGTAAACAGCAAGGTGGAGAGCTTGCTGGGGTATCAGCCATCGGAACTCTGTGGGCAGCATTTCCGGCATATCCTCGACGACCGGGATGTTGCCCGGGGAACCATGGCCCTGAAGGGTCCCAATATCACCGCAGACACCCCGAGGACCCTGGAAGTCCGGCTGAAAACCCGTGGCAGCCGCCGGGCAACCCGCCACTTCGAGATCACTGCCTTCGCCATCGACCCGCAGACCTGGCCCCATTCCGGGGCCACCCAGGGCGGTGGCAATGGCAACGGTGCCCGATATTACGGTACCGCCCGGGATGTGACCGAACGGAAAGAAGCTGAGGCGTTCATCAACTTCCAGGCTTACCACGACCTGCTAACCCGCCTGCCAAACCGGGCCCTGTTCAAGGATCGCCTTGAACTGGCGATCACCCATGCCAAACGCGGCGGCCAGAAACTGGCGGTGATGTTCCTTGACCTGGATCGTTTCAAGGTAATCAACGATACCCTGGGGCACGCCATGGGGGATCGTTTGCTGCAGGCAGTGACCCACAGGCTGGAAAAATGCCTGCGCAAGGGTGACACCCTGTCCCGGTTCGGCGGTGATGAATTCACTTTGTTGCTGCCCTCGATCCACAATCACGAAGATGCAAGGCAAATTGCAAAAAAACTGATCGATGCTCTGCGCGCACCTTTCCAACTGGGCGATCATGAAGTGTTCGTTGGCGTAAGCATTGGCATTTCCATCTTCCCGGAGGCCGGCGAAACCATGGACCAACTGATCCAGAACGCCGATATTGCCATGTACCACGTGAAAGCCAAGGGCAAGGACAGCTATCGTTTCTATTCCGAAAGCATGAGCATCGACACGGCCAACCGGCTGAACCTGGAGAGGGATCTGCGCCAGGCGCTGGAGTGTGACGAATTGCGGGTTTTCTACCAGCCCCAGATGTGCTCGACCAGCAACCGGGTCGTTGGGCTTGAGGCACTGGTGCGTTGGCAGCACCCTGAACGGGGACTGCTCTACCCCCGGGATTTCCTGCCGCTGGCAGAGGAAACCAAGCTTATTGGCCAGCTCAGTGAGCGTGTTCTCGACCAGGCCTTCCAGGACGTCGGGCAATGGATTCGCTCAGGACGCCCAGACCTCCGCCTGGCGGTCAACCTGTCACCCATTCAGGTGGAGCACTCCCGGTTTGTGGAAACCCTGATGCAGCAGGTCGAGACTCACAACTTCCCGGCCGGCAACCTGGAGATTGAAATCACCGAAAACGTGATCATGAATGACCTGGAGCAGATCAGCCAGAAACTCCGGGAACTGGCCTCTTTCGGTGTGCGGATTGCGATTGATGACTTCGGCACCGGCTACTCCTCCCTGAACTACCTGCATCGCCTGCCCATCCATACCCTGAAGGTGGACCAGTCCTTCATAAAGGCCATTCGCAGCGGCGACGACGGCGCCTGCATCGTGAATGCCATAGTGGCCATGGCACATGGCCTCAAGCTCGATATTATTGCGGAAGGTGTGGAAACCGACGAACAACTTGAGTACCTCAGAAGTCTCGGTTGCCATCAGGTTCAGGGCTTCTTCTACGGGCCGGCACGACCCGCGACCGAGATTTCAAAAATCCTCGGGATCACCAAGGCCCGGGCAGACTCGCTCGGATAGGTGATTATTTATTGTCGGACACTCCGATATAAAACCGCGATCTGGTTTGCAAAGTATTGCAGTACGTTACTTTGTGTATCCGGAAATGCGCATTACTGCACATATTTCTCCCACCCTGTTCTCTAAGCTCAAATCCATCAGGCGCTGACCACCGAAATGTCCGACAGTCTGTCGGGTCAAAAACGACAACAACGGTGGCGGCATCCAAGGAACAAGAACAGGCAGCAGTCATCATGCGCGACAAGTACAGGTACATTGGCCCCGTCTACGATTTTCTGAGCAATCTCTACAGCGGCAAGAACATACACCGCTGTAAAACGGCCATGCTGGACGTTGAAACCGTCAAACCCGGAGACAGGATCCTGTTTGCCGGGGTTGGCCATGGCAGGGATGCCATTCGTGCAGCTGAACTGGGCGCGGACGTTACCGTGGTAGACCTGTCGGAAACCATGTTGCGCAAGTTTGGCGAAGCCCAGCAAAAGGAGGCCCCCCACCTGACTATCCGCCGCATCCACAGCGACATCATGAACGTGGACGAGTTCGAGCGGTACGACATGGTGGTGGCCAACTTCTTCCTCAACGTATTTGATGAAGACATGATGGTCCGGGTCCTGGAGCACCTCATTCGTCTTGGCAAGCCAGACGCCAGAGTGGTTGTCGGCGACTTTTGCTACCCCACCGGCAACATCTTCTCCCGGATGTTCAAGAAGCTTTACTGGTACATGGCCGTATTCATCTTCTGGCTGTTTGCCAATAACGCATTCCACAGGATCTACAACTACCCCGAGCACATGCAGCGCCTGGGCCTCCAGGTCACCAAGAAGAAGCATTTCAAGCTTTTGAACATGGACTGTTACTGGTCCATTCTCGGACGCAAGCAGGCCTGAACAGCGTCGCTCGGAGTCGCCAACAAAAATAATCGGGGAGCAGCAGCATGTCGGATCAGATACTCGCACTCGACAGAATCGCCACACTGGATAGCGGTTCGTTCACCTTCAGCGAGCGGGTTGGTTATCTGAAGAAGTTCGGAACCCACTCCCAGTCCTTCTCGACTCTGCAGCCGGGCATGCAGTATTTTGATGTGCCGGGCATTGGCTATATCGCCTACATGCGGAAATGGGGCGGGACTTTTGTCCTCTCGGACCCGGTTTGTGCGCCGGACGATTTCGGTCGACTGCTGGAGAGCTTTCATCGCCGCTTCCCGAACGCCAGTTACATTCAGGTATCAAAGCCGGTGGTGGATTTTCTGCATCTGCGCTTTGGCCTCTATGGCACCCAGTTCGGCAGCGAATCCCGCATCGATCTTGCCCGCTGGTCCCTCAGCGGGAAGAAGAAACAGGTGCTCAGAACCGCGCTGAACCAGGCGGAAAAAAACGGCATTACCGTCAAGGAGCGCTTTAGCGACGACCATACCCGGGAGATCTCCGAGGCCTGGATACGCACCCGCAAGTGTAAAAGCAATGAGATCCGCTTCCTGATCCGACCCATGGAAATGGAATACCGGGAGAATGAACGGCACTTCTACGCCTATCAGGATGGCAAGGCAGTCGGCTTTATCTACTTTGATCCGATTTACCGCAACAACGAGATCATCAGCTATGTGCCCAATATTTCCCGGGCCAATGCCGATTTTCGCCAGGGCATTTTCTACACCCTGATGGCCCATGCCATCGACGCTTTCAAGACCGAGGGCGTGCCCTATCTGGATCTGGGGCTGATTCCCCTGTCGCTCGATCCGGCGACCGAACATCAAGAGAGCCGCCTGCTCAAACGCCTGCTGCACGGACTCTATGAGAAAGGCAACTTCCTCTACAATTTCAAAGGGCTGGAGTTCACCAAGTCACGCTTTCGGGGAGACAACTTCAAGACCTACTGTTGCCATAAACGGTCGATTCCAGCGCTGGAGTTTCTCGCCATGTTCAAGCTGACCCGGCTTCTATAGCCACCGGGCGCTGGTCGGGCCAGCCTTCGCACACCTGCCGGGGCGGCAGGCCCAGCCCGGACATGAAACCGGCGATTCCTTCCGGGGGCGGGCCGGAAAACAGGGCGGCAGTGACCGGCAAGTGTGCCGGCTGAGCAATGGCTCTCTCGGCGACGGCAAGCTGGCCTGTCTGTTCCAGCAGCCAGGCGACCCGCCGAGCAATCGCCTCTCCCGAATCCACCCAGAACCGAACCGCCGGCAGGCTCCGCTTCAGGCTCTCCAGTAACAGGGGATAATGGGTACAGCCCAACACCACCGTGTCCACCTCTGCTTCACGAAATGCCTCCATGGCATCTGCCAGCTCGCGGGCCGGTACCACACCGCCGGCAACCAGCTCTTCCGCCCAGCGCACCAGGCCGGGATGCCCGATACGCTCCACCCGGCAATCACCGGCAAATTCCTCGATCAGCCTGTCCAGATAGGGTCTGCGAACTGTGGCCGGCGTTGCAAGGAGCCCGATACGCCGGTTCCGGGTTTTCGCCGCCGCGGGCTTGATCGCTGGCACCACCCCCACAACCGGCACCGATATTCTCCCACGCAGATGGGGCAATACCACAGTACTGGCCGTGTTACAGGCCACCACGATGACATCGGCGGGATATTGCTCAAGGGCTCGGGCAATCAGGGTGCAGCAGCGTTCAATCACGACCGGTTCCGACTTGTCACCGTAAGGAAATCCGGCGTTGTCCGCCAGATAAATCAGGTCCGCGCCCGGCAGGTACCGGTGAATGCAGGCAGCAACACTCAGGCCGCCGACGCCGGAATCGAATACCAGAACCCTGGGAGACGCCTGCTCGTTCAAACCGGAATACCTCCCCGGGAAATTTCCTTCTCCATAGCCCGGATCAGACGGCCTGAAATCGTGGTTTCCGGCGGCACCGGCGGTGTGTCACCCGGTAAAAACCAGCCAGCATCGGCGAGTTCGTCTTCCTGCAACACCAGCTCGCCTCCGGCATAATCCGCAAAAAACCCAACCATCAGCTGGTGCGGGAAAGGCCAAGGCTGCGATGCGTGGTACCGGATATTGGTCACATCCAGGCCGGTCTCCTCTTTCACCTCCCGGCAAACAGCCCCTTCCAGACTTTCCCCCGGCTCAACAAATCCGGCAATCAGGCTGTAGAAGTGGCGCTTGACCCGTGACGACCTGGCCAGCAACAGTCGGTCATCCCGACGGATAACAACGATAACGCAGGGGGCGAGCCTCGGGTACCAGGAAATCCCGCAGGCGGCACACCATCTGGCACGCTCCCGGGGATGAAAACCGGTTTCCTCACCGCAGCGCCCGCAGTACTGGTGGTCGCGCCACCACTGCCAGACCTGGAAACCGGTACTCAGCATATCCGCGGGGGCATCGTTCATCATCAGCAGGGCCTCCCTCAGGGGAATGATCTGCTGTTCTCCAACCGCGCTTTCCGGTAACTCAGTGACGAATACATCGCAACCGTCGAAGGTTCCCATAGAGACGGCACCGGGCAGGATATCCCCGAACAGCGCGCTGTCCCGGGGATGCAGCCAGCCGTTATCGGGCTTCACCACGCCTGACCCCGCAAGCGCCAGAATCAGGTCGTTCTGCTCCGGCGGCCTGTTTGTCCAGCCGGGTTTCCACTGAGTCATCAAGACCACCGTTTGATGTGCTGCCTGAGTGATTATAAGACCAAGCTGAAATGTACCACATTGCCTTGCTGGCCAAGAATGCAACCTCGGCTTTCCGCCCTATACTCAACCAAGTAAACTTGGCACCTGTCTTTTCAACGGAGTTGCACTTTATGCGTCTTTACCAGGGCATTCGCAGCCTGATCCTGACCCTTTTTCGCAAGATGCTGTTTATCTGGGTCCGGACAGATGTCAGCGGCAACAGCGTTGACGCCCTCGCCCTGGACCCGGACAAGCCGGTATGCTACGTGTTGCAGTACAGCTCCCTTTCCGGTCGACTGGTCCTGGAGCAGGAAGTTATCCGGGCAGGATTACCCGGAGCGGCGGAAGCTCTGCCGGTTAAAAACGGACCGTCGCATTCTTTCTTCTTTCTGTATCACCGGATTGGTGGTTTTTTCCGGGGGCGCCAGGCGCCGGCGCCTACCAGCGAGTTCCAGGCTCTGGTTCACTACGGCCTCGAACACCCGGATCAGGATGTCCAGATCGTTCCGGTTTCCCTGTTCTGGGGCCGCTCCCCGGACAAGGAGAAATCCCTGGTAAAGCTGTTGCTGTCTGACACCTGGTCCATTGCCGGCAGGCTGCAGAAGCTTCTGATCATTATGGTTCACGGCCGCAACACCTACGTTCAGTTCAATCAGCCCCTCTCGCTCAAGCAGGTTATTGATGAATACCGGCATAACGAAGGGCGCGCCAACCGGAAACTGGCCCGGATACTCAGAACCCACTTCCGCCGGGTACGCCAGGCCGTGCTGGGACCGGACCTGTCACACCGCCGCACCCTTGTTGCAGGCCTGGTGCGGACCCCGTCAGTAAAAGAAGCGATCCGGGAAACGGCCGCCAGAGACGACATCCCCCCGGAGAAAGTTCGCACCAGGGCCTACAAGTACGCGGATGAAATTGCCGCCAGCATGTCCATCGTCACCATTCGCTTCCTGGAAGTGGTGTTGTCATGGCTGTGGAACCGGATCTACAAAGGCATTGCTATCAACAACATCCGGGTGGTGAAAGACGTCGCCCAGGACAATGCTGTGGTTTACGTACCCTGCCATCGCTCCCACATCGACTACCTGCTGTTGTCCTACGTGCTCTACAAAAACGGCCTGATGCCGCCGCACATTGCTGCAGGGGTCAACCTCAATATGCCTGTCGTGGGCCCCATTCTGCGTCGGGGCGGCGCCTTTTTCATGCGCCGCAGCTTCAAGGACAACCCGCTGTACGCTACCGTGTTCAACGAATACATGCATGTCATGTTTTCCCGGGGTTACTCGGTGGAGTATTTTGTCGAGGGTGGCCGAAGCCGCACAGGCCGGATGATGCAACCCCGTCCCGGAATGCTGGCGATGACCGTACGCAGTTTCCTTCGGGATCACCGCAAGCCCATCGTGTTCGTCCCCGTCTACATTGGCTACGAAAAGGTTATGGAGGGCCGCTCGTATCTGGGCGAACTTCGTGGCAAGAAAAAAGAAAAAGAAAGTGTCTTCGCGTTGGCCAGAACGGCGCGTAAACTCAGCCATTCCTTCGGTCGCGTGGCGGTCAACTTCGGTGAGGCCATTCACCTTTCCGAAGTTCTGGATGATGTCCATGACAGTTGGCGCGAGGAAGCCTACGACGCCGGGTACCGCCCGGCCTGGCTCAACACTGCCGTATCCGAACTCGCATTCCGGGTAGCCTCCAGCATCAATGCCTCTGTCGCGGTTAATCCGATTGGCATGGCCGCAACGGTTTTGCTCGGGGCCGAGCGCCTTGCGATGGACGAAGGCCAGTTAATCAGGCTGATGGATCAATACGCCGCCCTGCTGAAAGCCTTTCCCTATGCCGCGACGGTCACCCTGCCCGAAGGCAGCGGTAAAGACTGGGTGGCCTACTGCGAGGGCATGGGACTGATTAGCCGCCAGCCCCAGAAGCTGGGCGACATCATCGCCCTGGAAGGCAGCAATGCCATTCTGATGACCTATTACCGCAACAATATCCAGCACCTGTTCGCACTGCCTTCACTGATTGCCAGCCTCTTTGAGAACATGGATTCCCTTAGACGAGAAAAGATCGTGTTCCTGGCCAGCGTGGCCTACCCCTATCTGCAATCCGAGCTGTTTCTGAAGTTCCGGTCGGATGAGACTGAAACCGTCATCAATCAATGGATCGATGTTCTGATCGCCCAGGGTTTGCTAAAGCCTCTGGACGGCGAACGGATCGGCCGGCCAGACGAAGGCACCGAGGCCATGCTGAGGTTGCGGGTGCTGTCACGTTTTATCATCCAGACCGTCGAGCGCTACCACATCACGCTAGGCATCCTCCGGAAATACGGGTCGGGCAAGATCGGTGCGACAGAACTGGAAGAGCAGAGCGCGCTGCTGGCCGAACGCATGTCGATCCTGTTCGGCCTGAATGCACCGGAGTTCTTCGACAAGAGCCTGTTCCGGAACTTCATAGCCAACATGCAGAAGAACGGCGTGATCACTACCGATGATAACGGCTTGCTGTGTTATGGCGAGGGGCTGGATGAGGTGGCAGAGGACGCACGGCTGGTGCTGAGCGTTGAGAAGCGGCAGGCGATTCAGCAGGTCACGATGATGGGAGCCTGAGGGGCGCGCCACAGGCTAACCAGCGGCTTTTTTTCAGGCTAAGGGCTCACTGGGCAGGCAGGGCCTTGATGGAATAGACATCGTAGCGACTGCTTTTGCCCTCTATCCGTGTGGTTGGATCCGGCCCGGCAATCGCCGGCGCCTTCCGCGGCCGCTTGACCACCACCCGGTGACGGGCGCACTCAAGGGCTCCCGTGAGCAGGCGTGCGCAATCGTCATCGTCGCCGACCACCGTCCGGAATATCTGCATTTCCTTTTTAACCAGGGCCGACTTATCCCGGTGCGGAAACATCGGGTCCAGATAGATTACATCCGCAGCCTCACCGCCGGCCCGTTCAAGCCAGTCGATACTGCTGCCTTCCATCAACTGCATGCGTTCGACGATCATCGCACAATCCACGTTCAGGGCGGCGCGGGCCAGACCATCCGCCAGGAGCGCATGGATAACCGGATTGCGCTCAAACAACGTTACCCGGCACCCAAGGCTGGCGAGGATAAACGCATCCTGGCCAAGTCCTGCCGTGGCATCAACAACATGCAGACGGGCGCGGGTTTTCTGCAGGCCGACAGCCCTGGCGACCAACTGACCGGCCCCACCACCATGCTCACGCCGGTAGCCCATCTTGCCGGTAACGAATTCCGCGCGCACCGGCCCGGGCGCTCCCTTGCCGGTAACTTGCAGGCCCAGGCCCTGCTCATCAAGGAACAACAGAACCGGGAGGCCGCGAACATTCCTTGGCAGCACCACCCCCAGATTCTCCAGCAACAGAGACTCGGCCAGGGACTCAGCCTGAACCCTGTCCCCCAGGGGACTTCGGGCAATGGCAATGGTTTGTTGCCAGTCGGCGGGCATTACAGAAGAAAAAGAAGGATCAGACATCAGACCAGAATATCGATTCCGGCCAGGCTGCCGCCGGTGCCGGCGTCCTGGCCGGCGGCCGCAACGGAAGCAAACGTGGACAGCGCCCGGGCGGCGGGCAAGGAGACTTCACCCGCCCGGAAACGCTCAAGACGGATGTCTTCGGAGGCGCGTCTGGCCTCGACCCGACGCTCAAGACTTTCGGTGGGGGTTCGCTCACTGGCCACACCCTGGCGGCTATCGGCAAGAGCACGGCGAGCAGAATCGCCCGTTTTCTCTGGCGCCGAAGCGGGAGCGCGTGCGACATCACTGCGCTCGCGGACCTGGCTGTTGCTGCCCGCCTGAGAAGCGAAAGTGTTGCCCGGATTAATGCCACCAATCATGTTCAGATACCACTGGTCCGCTGACAGGAAAACCTGAACTGGAAGTATGGAAGATTCCCGACCGGAAGAAAAGGCGGCTGTTCAGTATTCACTCAGGCCTGGATGATCGAACTGACTAGCGACCGGGCAGCTTCTTCCAGGCCACTTCGTCCCGGATATACACCGGTTGGGCCTGTTCCGCCGGAACCGCCTTACCCTGCCGATATCTGATAACGGCCAACCGTGCAACCCAGGAGGCACGAAGCACCAGTGCCTCATCGACCGTTTCTGCCTGTCCGGTTATTGCCGAGGGCATCCCGGAGCGATACTGCCAGCCCGGGCCAACGCCGTACCAGTGATCGAGCCCGGATGGGAGAGCAACCTTTGAAGGGGGACAAACCTGCTCCTCGCCCAGCAAAACCGGAAGGCCAGAACGACATTCGAAACAGCCCCAGTAGACCTCCCCCATGCGGGCATCAAAAGCCACTGCGATACCACTGTACTCGGGAATATTGAGGGTTTTGATCGCGCCAAGGGCAACGGCTTCAAGAGAAGAAACCGGTACCACCGGAATATCCAGCCCCCATGCCAGCCCCTGTACCACCCCGGTTGCAATTCGCAGGCCGGTAAAGGAACCGGGGCCACAGGCAAACGCCAGGGCATCCAGATCCGCGGGCACCAGGCCCGACGCCAAAAGGAGCTCCCGCACCATCGGCATCAAAAGACGGGTATGGCCGCGCGGGGCAAGTTCAAAACGTTCTGAGATCTCGCCATCAACAAGAAGGGCTGCGGAGCAGCCCTCTGATGACGTATCCAGTGCCAGCAGTTTCACGGGCGTGAAAACCTCAGGTCAGGATGCCGTGGATTTACGTGAGTTCAGACAGGATCTGGTCGCGAATGCTGTCCAGGCTGCCAACACCTTCCACCCGAACATATTTCGGTGCCGAAGCAGGCTCTTTTGACGCCCAGTCCAGATAGTAGCCTATCAGCGGTGCAGTCTGGTCGTGGTAGATTTTCAGACGTCTGCGAACCGTTTCTTCCTTGTCGTCCTCACGCTGAACCAGTGGCTCACCGGTTTCATTGTCCTTGCCTTCCACCTTGGGTGGATCATATTTTACGTGGTAAATCCGGCCACTGCCTTCGTGAACCCGGCGGCCGGACAGACGGCTGACGATTTCTTCGTCGTCGACGGCAATCTCGACCACATAATCAATGGCAATCCCCTGATCTTTCAGGGCCTCCGCTTGGGGAATGGTGCGTGGAAAACCGTCCAGCAGGAAACCGTTCCTGCAATCCGGCTGCTGGATGCGCTCTTCAATCAGCGCGATGATGATGTCGTCAGACACCAGGCCGCCAGTCGCCATGACTTCCTTCACCTGCTTACCCAGCCCCGACTCGGCCTTAACCGCCGCCCGCAGCATGTCACCGGTGGAGATCTGGGGAATATCAAACCGCTCGGTTATGAACTGGGCCTGAGTTCCCTTACCTGCGCCCGGCGCGCCTAACATGATGATTCGCATAACGCTGTGCTCCCGTTTTAGTCATTATCGTTTGAAAAGCTGTGGCAAAAACCTCTGCCTTTGCGAAAGCCTCTCCCATCCGGAACAGGTGGTCAGCCGGAATCGGCGAGGGCGCATTATACGAAGTCAACCACGTCAGAGAAAGTCGACCTCCGTATCATGCACCGGAAGTGCGCCTTTCCCAACGGACAACGCCAGGGTGTCAGGATGACAGGGAGCTGGCCAGGGCGTCCAGATCCGGAGCCACCCGATCCATTTCCGCCGTAAGTTCATCCAGCACATTTGGCTGCAGCCCCAGCCCCTCCAACAGCGCTGGCACGTCGTCAAGATTGAATTCATCACCAATCCCACGCTCCTTGAGCAAGGCATTCGACAGCTGCACCATCAACACGTAATTTTCATGCTCTCCGTGATAGCCGGGCTGCTGATGGATGCCAGCTGCCTTGATGACGGGGTCCGGCAGTTGCCACAGGCGATGGAGAATCCCGCCAATGGCACCATGGCCCACGGCAAGAATTTCCTGCCCGTCCCCCTGGCCGAATACCTGCTGCTCAAGGGACTGCATACTGGTTTCAGGGTTGATTTCACGGAGCTCATTCAGCTCGTCAAATTCGGCGGGAAACAGGTGCCCAACCAGCAACAGACCGAAGTTATGAAGCAGTCCGCACAGATAGGCGAGGCCTTTCTCGCCACCGCACCTTGGCGCAATGCTCTGGCACAGGAACGCGCAATACAGCGAGTGGCGCCAGAAATTATCCATGCCCAGCATTCCCTGGCGGGGTACCTCAAATGCGCGGACAGACGCGATACCGAGCGCAATGTGGGCGACACGATCAAAACCGAGCACCCGGGTTACCGCTTCCTGGACCGAATTGATCTGGCCGGGGTAATTGAACAGTGCAGATCGGGCGTAACGCATGACCTGGGCCGTCAGACTCGGATCAAACTCGATCAGCTCAGCCAGCTCCCGAGCGGTGGCGTCGGTATTTGCGGTCAGCCGGAGAATGCGCAGCGCAAGGGCCGGCATCGGTGGCAGGCGGTAAAGTTTCTGGAGTTTGTCGGCTACTTCCTCCAGGGTCAGCGCCTCACGATTACCGTTGCCCGGCCCGCGGATAACCAGATGGCCCTCCCTGGCGCCAGCGAGGGCGAGCATGAGGGACCGACCATCCATCTCCACCAGCGAGTGACCGGTGCCGCTGGAGAAAAACACCCGCCTGGCCCTGGCGACATCGTCATCCACCACCACCGGAAGCTCATAAGCCTGGCCAATGGGTGGTGTGAACCCCGGGTCGCAGTCCCCGAACAGGCGCAGGGTCTGGCGGGCAGTCAGGGGCTGCAATCGGCGACCGGTCAACTGGTAGACCGCATCCGGGTCAAGAGTGCTGTCAAACTTGTGGACAGCCATCACCACACCGCCGATATCAACCAGCAGTGTTGCCTGGATAAAATCGGCCTGGGGGAGTCCCGAGGCAATAACCGCTGAATCCAGGCTGGTTACCTGATCCATCGGCAACTCCTGAAAATCAATACCCTTGCGGGCCAGAAAACGCGCCAATCGTGCAGCCAATGCCACAACCTACTCCTGTTATCCAGCGTCGGTGGCCGGGCTACCCGGCCTCTTTTTTCCAGCACTTTTAGCCGGTGTTGCGCATGCCCGCCGAGATGCCCGCCATCGTGACTTTCAGGGCACGCTCCACCAGCTCCGGCACCTCGCCCTTGCCTTCGCCCTCCCGGTCACGTCGGAGCAACTCGGCCTGCAGGTAATGCAAAGGGTCCGTGTAGGGATTACGCACCCGCATGGAGTGAGCGAACACTGGTTCACCTTCCAGCAAGTCGCTCTGCTCCTTGAGCTCCAGAAGCCGATGAATGCAGCCCTGAAGCCGCATTCTCAGGCTTTCCCCGAGGGCCTTGAGCTTGTCATCGTCCAGTAACGTCTGCTCATAATAGCTGGCGATGCGCAAATCTGCCTTGGCCAGCACCATCTCCAGCATATCCACATAGGTTCGAAAGAAAGGCCAGCCATGCATCATATCCCTGAGGACCGGGAGCCGGTTATCCCGAGCCGCCTCTTCCAGTGCCACATCACTGCCAAGCCAGCTGGGCAGCATCAGTCGCATCTGGGTCCAGGCGAAAATCCAGGGAATGGCCCGCAGGCTTTCCACGCCGCCGGTCGCCTTTCTTCGCGCCGGCCGGCTTCCGAGGGCCAGTTTTCCCAACGCCTGCTCCGGCGTTACCTGGCGAAAATAAGGCACAAAGTCCGGATTGTCGCGGACCAGGTCCCGATAAGCCTTCAGGGACCGCTCCGTGAGCCAGTCCATGGTTTCCCGCCAGTTGTCCTCCGGCTTCGGTGGCGGTGCCAGGGTCGCTTCAATGACCGCCGTGGTGTAGAGCGTCAGGCTCTGCACCGCCAGCCTGGGCAAACCGAACTTGAAACGGATCATTTCACCCTGCTCGGTAATCCGGAAACTGCCGTTTACCGAACCCGGCGGCTGGGACAGGATGGCCCGGTTGGCCGGGCCACCACCACGGCCCACGGTGCCGCCACGGCCGTGAAACAGGGTGAGGTGCACACCATACTGGCTTGCAACGTGGGTGAGCTTTTCCTGGGCCTGATACTGCGCCCAGGCGGCCATGAGCTGGCCGGCATCCTTGGAGGAGTCGGAATAACCAATCATGACTTCCTGGCGTCCCTGGCAGTACTCCCGATACCACTCCACCTCATACAGGGCGGCCATACTCTCAGGAGCACCACGCAGGTCGTCCAGGGTTTCAAACAGGGGCGCCACCCGCATCGGGTACTTCATTCCCGATTCCCGCAGCAGAAGAATGACGCTGAGCACATCGGAAGGCTTGCTGGCCATGGAAATCACATAGGAACCCAGAGCCTGCGGCGTTTGCTGGGCCACAACTTCACAGGTGGCAAGCACCTCCCCAACCGACTCCGAGGGTTCCCAGTTGCGGGGTACCAGTGGTCGCCGACCCTGGAGTTCCTGCACCAGAAACGACTGGCGCTTTTGTTCTGGCCAGGAAAGGTAATCTCCCAAACCAACATAATCCACCATTTCTGCAACGGCTTCGGCGTGACGGCTCGCTTCCTGGCGAATATCCAGCCGAATCAGTGGCAGGCCGAAGGTGTGGGCCCGGCGAATGGTGTCCAGCAGCGGGCCGTTGGCAATCGTCTCCAGGCCGCAATTAACCAGAGACCGGTAACAAAGCTCCAGGGGCCCGGTAAAGTCCTCGTTCTCGAACAGAATACCGGTGGCATCTGCCGGTTCACCGTTAATGCTCGCCTCGGCCCAGTCGCGGGTTTTAATCAGCCTGTCACGGAGTTCGGCGAGGACATGGCGATAGGGCTCCCGGGAATCACCGGCAACGGCCTTGAGTTCATCACTCGCCTGCCACATCGACAGCTCGGCTCTCAATGCCTGGATATCCCGCAGGTAAAGATCCGCCGCCATCCAGCGGCCCAGCAGGAAAACCTTGCGGGTCACTTTATGGGTGACGTTGGGATTGCCATCGCGGTCCCCCCCCATCCAGGACGCAATCCGGATAGGAGACGCCTGCAAGGGCAGCCCTCTACCCGTGGCCCCCTGCAACGAAGCGTCGAGACTTCTCAGAAACTGTGGTAACGCCTGCCAGAGGCTATTCTCGATCACCGCAAAACCCCACTTGGCTTCATCCACGGCCGTTGGCCGCTCATGGCGAATCTCGTCGGTATGCCAGGCTTCCGTAACCAGCTGGGACAGGCGGCTGGTAATTTCCTCCCTCTCCGCGGGCATCAGGTCGTCATGATCCAGCCTCGCCAGGCAATCCGACATTTCGTCGTATTTCATAATCAGTGTGCGGCGGGCCACTTCGGTGGGGTGAGCGGTCAGCACAAACTCGATCCGCAGATCGGCCACCCGCTGGTGGAGCTCCTCCGGGCTGACACCTCCGGTTTTCAGCCGATCAAAGACCTCACCCAGGGATTCAACCATCAGATCAGACTGACGCCCCTGTTTGCGCCTTATGCCATGGTGCTGCTCGGCCAGGTTGGCGAGGTTGAGAAACTGGTTGAAGGCCCGGGTGACCGGCAGGAGTTCGTCATCCCGCAGCTTACCCAGCAAGCTCACCAGCCGCTGGCCGGACCCGCTTTCCTGAAGGCGATCCGCTTTTGCGGCGGCCCGGATTTCCTCGATCAGCTCATAACAATCCTGCCCGGGGTGTCGTCGTATACTCTGGCCCAGCAGCTCGCCCAACATTCGCACGTTTTCTCGGAGATCGGGATGTAGCTCGGTCACATTGGCATCCTTTTGAATTGACGGAGGCAAAGTAAACTTACGATACTAAGGAACAGTCGAGAAAGTCTATTGGCAATTCAAGCCTGTAGCTGCAAGGAGTCATCATGAAGGTTACTGATCTGCCCAAACACTGGGAAACGCAAAAAATACCCGTGGAACGCACCCACGACTACAACCTGCGCCTGCCACTGGAAGATGCCGCACGAGTAGCCGCACTAGCCGAGCTTTACCCGGACCGTAGCGAGAGCGACATCCTGAACGACATGATTGGCGCGGCCCTGGACGATCTGGTTCGCCAGAGCCCTCTGAAAGACAAACTGGAAGGGAAGGAAAAGTAAGTAACGACGGGCAATGTGCTGCCCGTCAGGCTACTGATTCCAGCTGACGGGCCTTGATGCGCTGAATGTGCTTCTGGCTGAGGCTGACAAACTTCGGAGTCAGGCCCTGATCTTCGTAGATCTCAAAACCGTCCTCGTCATAAGCCACCACCCGGGTTCCCTGAACGTAGGGAAAACTGGTTTCCATCTCGTCCAGTGCCGCGGAAATCAGGTCCCGCATCAGGTCCTGGGGCGACTTCATTGGATAAAGCGCTGCGAGCTTTTCGAGGCGCTTGTGATGCTGGTCAGATAACGCCATGAAATAGGCGTCCCGGGTAAGCCGACCACGAGCATGCTTGTCCCAGTAGTTGACCAGATCTTTGATTTTCATGGTGCCTTCACTCCTGCATCTTATTCATGGCGCACGGCGCACAAAATCAGTGCCTCCGCTACCGGAAGTGTAGACGAAGCCGTCGGTCCGGGGGCGAGAAAATTGGTAACGGATTGTACTTACCGATCCGCCCTGTTCAGTCCTCTCTTCCTCCCCGCTCCACACCTTTGACCGCCTTCCAGACGGCATCCAGCGCCTCCAGTGATTCTTCGTCCATGTCGCGGCCCTCACGCTCAAGCACTTTTTCAATTGCCCGGAAGCGGGCAACGAACTTGTGGTTGGTCCGATTGAGAGCCTGCTCGGGATTAACCTTCATGAACCGTGCCAGGTTCACACAGACAAACAGGAGATCGCCCAGCTCATCCTCAACGGCGTCCGGATCACCAGCGCCGGTTTGCGCCGCTTCCCAGGCTTCCTTGAGCTCGTCAATTTCCTCATGGAGCTTGTCGAACACGGGGGCGATATCCGGCCAGTCAAAGCCGTGGCGCGCCGCCCGTTTCTGGAGCTTTTCAGCCCGGGCCATGGCCGGCAGGGTGCGGGCAATGCCATCAAGCCGGCTTTCCGGTGCGCCGGCATCCGGTGCCGGCTTCAGTGCCCGCTCCTCGGCCTTGATGCGCTCCCAGCTTTCCTTGATCCAGGCCTCATCCGGCCGGTTGTCCGGATCGATTCGACTGTCCAGGGTTCCTTCCGGAAAAACATGTGGATGCCGGCGCACCAGTTTCCGGACCAGGTGATGAACCACACCATCAAAATCGAAATGCCCGTCTTCCCGGCCAATCTGGGCGTAGAAGATCACCTGGAACAGCAGGTCACCCAATTCATCCTTCAGATGCGGGTAATCCTCGCGCTCAATCGCATCGGCGACTTCATAGGCCTCCTCAAGGGTATGAGGCACAATGGTCCTGTAGGTTTGCCGGGTATCCCATGGGCAACCTGTCTCCGGGTCCCGGAGCCGGGCCATGAGGGTTTTAAGGTCATCAATGGTGTAGCTCATCCGCGCTTACGCCTTACATCAATGATATTGGGCAGGTTCCGGATCTGCGCCAGCAATCGCGCCAGTTGTTCCAGACTGGAGATCTCCACGGTTACGGTCATTGTGGCCGTATTCTCGTCCTTGTTGCTTAGGGTGTTTAACGCAAGAACATCACTCCTGGACGAGGACAGCACCTGGGTGATGTCCCTCAACAGACCCGAGCGGTCATAGGCTTCGATCTCGATATCAACCGGATAGACCGCCGCCGGCCGGCCTCCCCAGCTCACCTCAATGATCCGGTTCGGCTCAAACTCACGCAGGTTCAGGAAAGTCAGGCAGTCCTGACGATGAACCGTCACGCCCCGACCTACCGTGATATAACCGCCAATCTCGTCACCTGGCAGGGGTTTGCAGCACTTTGCCACCTGAGTCTTGAGCTTGCCGACACCCACGATCTGAATGTCAGATTCGGTATCGTAGGGCTTGCGCCGCTGGGTGCTGAGCTTGAGGTCCAGTTGCTCGGATTTCGGCTCCAGCATCTGCTGGGCCACGTTGGCCACATGGGTCGGGCGCAGATCGCCGGCACCAGTGGCGGCAAACATGTCCTCCGCACTGTGGTAGTTAACTTTCTCTGCCAGCTCGCCGAGATCCACATCATAAAGCGACAGGCGCCTGAATTCGTCCTCAAGGATGGCCCGGCCATCAATGATATTGCGGCCACGATCCTGTTGCTTGAACCAGTGCGTTACCTTGGCCCGGGCCCGGGAGGTCTGGATGTAGCCGAGGCTTGTGTTCAGCCAGTCCCGGCTGGGGGCCGGGTTGTTGGAGGTCAGGATGAACACCTGATCCCCGGTTTTCAGCGGATAGGTCAGCGGCACAATACGGCTGTTGACCCGCGCTCCCCGGCAGGCGTGGCCTATCTCGGTATGAACCCGATAGGCGAAATCCACCGGGGTCGCACCCTGGGGCAGATCCACCACATGGCCCTCGGGCGTGAAGACGTACACCCGGTCCGATGTCACATCGGATTTCAGGTGGTCCGCCAGCCCGGACAGGTCACCAAGCTCTTCCTGCCATTCAAGAACCTGGCGCAGCCAGTTGATCTTGGCATCGTAGCCGGTGGACTTGTTGCTTTTGTCCGTGCCCTTGTACAACCAATGGGCACACACACCCAGTTCCGCCTCCTCGTGCATCTTGTGGGTACGGATCTGGACTTCCACGACCTTGCCTTCCGGCCCGATCACCGCCGTGTGCAGCGACTGGTAACCGTTTTCCTTGGGATTGGCAATATAGTCATCGAACTCGTTGGGGATATGACGCCACAGGGTATGAACGATCCCGAGCGCGGCATAGCAATCCCGCACTTCCGGCACCAGGATTCGGACAGCACGCACGTCGTACACCTGGGAAAAGTCGATACCCTTGCGCCGCATTTTCCGCCAGATGCTGTAGATATGCTTGGCCCGGCCCGAGAGTTCTCCCTCAATGCCGAACGCTTTGAGTTCTGTTTGCAGGGTCTCGAGCACCCGCCTGATGTAGCCCTCCCGATCAAGGCGCTTTTCATCAAGCAACCTGGCAATCTTTTTATAGGCGGACCCGTGCAGGTAGCGGAAGGACAGGTCCTCCAGCTCCCATTTGATGTGGCCTATGCCAAGACGGTGGGCAAGCGGAGCATAGATGTCGAACACTTCCCGGGCAACGCGCATGCGCTTCTCTTCGGTGCCATTCTTGACGGCCCGGATGGCGCAGGTCCGCTCCGCGAGCTTGATCAGGGCAACGCGCACGTCGTCGATCATGGTGACGAGCATCTTGCGAACGTTGTCCAGCTGGCCTTCACTCTGCCCCAGCACATTGCCCTTGAGCGGGTGATGAATGGAGGAAATCGCCGCCATTTGCTGAACGCCATTGATCAGGGCGGCGACCTCATCGCCAAATTCCTTGCGGATATCTGCAAGCGGAACCCGCTCCTCACGAACAGCTCGATACAGAATCGCGGCCACCAGGCTGGACTGGTCCAGATGCAGCTCCGCCAGCACCTGGGCCATTTCAATACCGATACGGAAACTGCTGGAGCCGGGCGCCCACAGGCGATCTTCCCGGAACGCCTGCAGATCAATCTCAGCCGCCTTTTCGCAGGCTCGCCGGAACTGGTCAACGTCGTCCAGATGTGTTTGCGAGGCAATCTGGCGCACCCAGCCCTCAATGTCTACCTGGCCGTCGCCGGTCATTGCGTAGTCTTCGCGAACTTTTACCATAACAGTCTTGTTGTTCCTGATGGTTCACGCAGCCATCCCTGACTGGCCACGACATCTTCAGCGGGAATCCCGTTCGAACAGTGCGATGGATTCCACATGGGTGGTGTGGGGAAACATGTCCATCACACCCGCGCGCACCAGACGATAGCCGTTGCCCACCATCACCCCCGCGTCCCGCGCCAGGGTGGCCGGATTGCAGGACACATAGACAATCCTCCGGGCCCCGAATGCCGTCAGGTACGTACAGATTTCCCCGGCACCGGAACGGGGCGGATCAATCAGGATCTTGTCGAACCCTTCCTTTGCCCAGCTTTGTCCCGTGAAATCCCCATGCAGATCGGCGCCATGAAAAGCGACATTATCCAGACCGTTTAGTTCCGCGTTTTCCCGGCCACGGGCGACCATGGTCTCATCGCCTTCCACGCCAACAACCTGCCCCCCCTTCCTGGCCAGCGGCAGGGTAAAGTTGCCAAGACCGCAGAACAGATCCAGCACCCGCTCCTCTGGCTGCACATCCAGCCACTCGACAGCCCTGTGTACCATCGCCCGGTTGATGCCTGCATTGACCTGGGTAAAGTCCATGGGATGAAATTTCATGGTCAGTTTGAATTCTTCCAGCCGGTAGCTCAGACGTTCGTCATCCCGGCCAGCAGATTCAGGCCAGATCCGGTGCACGGTATCCGGCCCCTTGGGTTGCAGGTAAATATGCAAATCGTGGGCCTGACCAAAGGCAATGAGTTTTTCCCGGTCACCCGCCGAGAGCTCATCCATGTTTCGGAAAACCATCACAGCCACATCATCACCACAGGCCACTTCCACCTGGGCAATCCGGTTGTAGGCGTCCAGGTCGTGGAGCATGTCGCGCAGTGGCAGCACCCGCTCTCCAATGCGCGGATCCAGCACGGCGCAGCGATCAATGTCGGTCAGGAAGCTGTTGCGCTTCTCCCGGAAACCCACCAGAACGGATTCCCGGGCCTTCACGTAACGGACCCCAAGGCGCGCCTTACGGCGATAACCCAGGCTGCTTTCCGAGCGCAGGGGTTCGATCCACTCTTCGGGTTCAATGCCCCCGAAGTGGGCAAAATGTTCACGCAGGGTATCTTCCTTGAACCGGATCTGGGCGTCGCCACTCATGTGCTGAAGGCTGCAGCCGCCGCACAGGTCGGCGAACTCGCAGGGCGGTGCCTGGCGCTCCGGCGCAGCTTCCAATACCTGTTCGACGCGCAGTTCATCAAATTTGCTGCGACTGGACACCACTTTGGCACTCACCGTCTCTCCGGGCAGGGCGCCATCCACAAACTGGATTTTGCCGTCCCGACGGGCGATACCCCGGCCGTCGTGGCTCAGGGATTCAATGCCACAGCGCACAGGCTCTTTGGGAAGAGCCTTCCTGCGTCGTCTGCTCATATTCGGGTCTCTTGGTATAAACGGATTCAGGCGCCGGGAAACACGCCGGTCGACAGGTAGCGATCACCGCGATCACAGATAATGGCTACGATGATGGCGTTTTCAACCTGCTGTGACAGTTTCAGAGCGGCGGCAATGGACCCGCCCGAGGATACCCCGCAAAAGATACCCTCTTCGGAGGCCAGGGCCCGCATGGTGGTCTCGGCTTCTTCCTGCCCGATGTCCAGTACCTGGTCCACCCGGGTGGCATCGTAGATTTTTGGCAGGTAGGCCTCGGGCCAGCGCCGGATTCCGGGGATCGAGGCGCCCTCTTTCGGCTGCAGACCGATAATGCGGATATCAGGGTTGCGCTCCTTGAGATACCGGGAAACGCCCATGATGGTGCCAGTGGTGCCCATGGAGCTGACAAAGTGCGTGACACGCCCTTCGGTCTGCTCCCAGATTTCGGGTCCGGTCGTGCGGTAATGCGCCAGTGGATTATCCTGGTTACTGAACTGGTCCAGCACCTTGCCCCTGCCCTCGGCCTCCATCCTGAGGGCCAGGTCCCGGGCGGCTTCCATGCCCTCTTCTCTGGTAACCGTGACAATCTCCGCGCCATAGGCCCGCATGGAGGCCCGGCGCTCCTCACTCATGTTGGCCGGCATGATCAGTACCATACGATAGCCCTTGATCGCGGCCGCCATGGCAAGGGCTATGCCGGTATTGCCACTGGTCGCCTCAATCAGAGTATCACCCGGCTTGATTTCACCACGGCGCTCGGCCCCCTGGATCATACTGATGGCCGGGCGATCCTTTACCGATCCGGCGGGGTTGTTACCCTCCAGCTTGGCCAGAACGATGTTACTGGTCTCACCGGGGAGACGTTGCAGGCGAACCAGAGGAGTGCGCCCGACATAATCTTCAATGGTGGGAAAATGCATACGATAACCCTGTGGTACACTTTTGGCTTCGCATGATACGCGCTATTGCTCCGGTCTCCCAATACAGCTTCTTGCTATATCCATGACCGGTGGCTATATCCGCCACGGGATTTTCCGGTGCTGTCGGGACTGATACCACAGTTATCCGCGTCCGGATGATCTATTCTTAACATGGACGTTTTCCGTACGTGCGTGCGGAAAAAGGCAAATTCAGGAACACGGTATGCGACGTTGGGGCATTCGCAAGAAAGTTTTGGTGGTAACCCTGGTTCCCACCCTTCTGACCACCCTGATGCTGGGGCTGTTTTTCACTTACAGCTGGGTCAGCAATATTGAGAGTCTGCTCAGGGACCGGGGTGAATCTCTGTCACGCCAGTTGGCGGCAGGGTCGGAGTACGGTTTGTTTACCGCTAACCGGAGTCTGCTCAGCAGCCTCTCCAATGCCCTTCTCGAAGAACAGGATGTCCGCTCAATCACTTTCTTTGGCAGCGACGGCTCACAACTGCTGCATACCGGGCCTGGCAGTTCCGATATCGTGAAAAGCGAAGAGCTGACCGCCGAACATGCCACACGAATTTCCCGGGAGAACAGCACCCGCTTTATTACCCCCGTCTTCCTTCAGGACCTGATGATTGAGAGCATGATGGACCCGGATGCCCGCCAATCCGTGTCCGGACTGCGGGAGCCCCTGGGCTGGGTTGTCGTGGAGATGTCCCACGTCCGCACCGAAAAGGAGACCTACAAGGCTCTGCTGATCTCCCTGCTGCTGGTTCTGGGCGGCGTCATTCTCAGTATGGCGATTGCCCTGAGACTCAGCCGGGCCTTCACCAATCCGGTGTTTGAACTGAATGCAGCCGTTGCCAGGCTCAAGGAAGGAAAGCTGGACACCCGTATCCATACCGGCGCCGGCCCTGAATTCGAGCAGCTCGAATCCGGGCTCAATGCCATGGCTGAGGAGCTGAGCAAAGCCCAGGCCGAGATGCAACAGAATGTCGATCAGGCTACCGGAGACCTGCGTGAGACCCTGGAAACCATCGAGATCCAGAATATTGAACTGGACTTCGCACGGAAGGAGGCTCTGGAAGCCAGCCGGATCAAGTCGGAATTCCTGGCCAATATGTCCCATGAAATCCGCACCCCGCTCAATGGCATTATCGGCTTCACCGAACTGTTGCTGAAAGGCGCGCTGCCAAGACAGCAGAGGGACCACCTGAGCACCATCCGCAAGTCCTCTGAAATACTGCTCACCATCATCAATGACATTCTGGATTTCTCCAAGATCGAGGCCGGCAAACTGATACTCGACCGTGTACCCTTCCAGTTAAGGGACATTGTGGAAGATGTCATGGTCATGCTCGCGCCCGCGGCTCACGCCAAAAACCTGGACCTGGTGCCTCTGGTCTACAACGATGTGCCGGACAACATCATGGGCGATCCGTTGCGGGTCAAACAGGTCATCACCAACCTGGTCAATAATGCCATCAAGTTTACCCAGACGGGTGAAGTGGTGCTCCGCGCGAGCCTGGAAGAAGAAGAGAAAGACACCAATCGGGTCACCCTCCGCCTGAGCATTTCCGATTCCGGCGTGGGCCTTTCCCGGGCCCAGCAGCAATCCCTGTTCAATGCCTTCAGTCAGGCAGACGCGTCCACGGCCCGCCAGTATGGCGGTACCGGTCTGGGCCTTGCCATCTCCAAACGACTGGTGGAGGAGATGGGCGGCAAGATCGGCCTTGAGAGCGAACTGGGCAAGGGCTCAACCTTCTGGTTTACCCTGACTCCGGAGCTCGCCACCAGCGGCGAGGCCGTCGCACCAAGGGATGCCCTGAAAGGCGAGCGGGTTATCTATCTGGAGCAACAGCAGACCACGGGCCTGGCAGTAGAACACCTGTTACGGGACTGGGGCATGGTGGTTGACCGTGTGGAAACCCCCGGCGCCCTGCAGGAGCAGGTCAGGGAAGCCCAGAAAAGCCAGGCCGGTTATGCCGCAGCCATCATTGGCATTACCCGCCATCTGCTCAATTCCAGCCAGTACTGCGGGCTCGTGCGCACCCTGGAAATTGAACGGGATTGCCGGACCCTGCTACTGACACCAACACTCGAAAGCCATGACACCCCGCTCTCCGGGCTGGCCAGCAGCCACCTGACCAAACCGGTGTGCCGGGACGCCCTGTACGACGAGCTGTTGCTTCTGGTACATGGCATCCACTCGGCGGGACGCACTGCTGTGGAAGTTGAAACTGCCGGATATCCACTGTCCACTGGCAACGTGCCCAGGGTACTCGCCGTGGATGACAACGACGCCAACCTGAAACTGGTCCTTACCCTGCTTGAAGACTGCCAGCTCGAAGCCGAAGGGGCCTCCAGCGGATTTGAAGCCCTCAGCAAGGCCAGACAGAAACCCTTCGACCTGGTCTTCATGGACCTTCAGATGCCTGGCATGGATGGCGTGGAGACGACAGCCAGATTACGGGAGATGGATACCGGCAGCCACCGCACGCCGATCATTGCGCTCACAGCCCATGCCGACGAACAGCAAAGGCTGACCAGGCGGGGATTCGACGGCTACATGCCGAAACCCCTCAGCAGCACCCAGCTCACTGAAACCATTTACGAGTACACCGGCTATGTCTGCCCGAGCATGGCCGGCCCGGGGCGCCTCCGGATACCGGAAGTCCGGGACACCCGCCGCGCCCTACGCCCGTCAACGCGCCAGATGCAACAGGACTGTGTGAGTATTGATGAAAGCATTCAGTTGGCGGCCGGCAAAGCGGACCTGGCAGAAGAACTGTTCAGCATGCTGCTGGAACAGGTCCACGTTGATCTGGAGCGGGTATCGGAATTCTGGGTAAACCGGAGCATGGATGCACTGCTGGAATGTGTTCACAAGCTCCATGGCGCCACCCGCTACTGCGGTGTTCCGGAACTCCGGGCCGCAGCCAGCCGGCTGGAGACCGCCATCAAGTGCTCCGCACCCGATCTGGAACACCGCAAAGACCAGTTGCTTTCCGCCATGGAGCGCCTGCAGATCTGGAGCGAACAGACCGACTGGCAGCAGCGGTTTCGCGAACGGCACCAGGCGGCCGGAATCTCTTGATCAGGCCCGGCCCCGGGCCTGATCAAGAATGGCTTTCATATCGCGGACGGCCTCTTTCAAGCCGGTGAAGACGGCCCGGGCGATAATGGCATGGCCAATATTCAGTTCGTTGATGCCCTGAATAGCCGCCACCCGCTCGGTGTTTTGATAATGCAGGCCATGGCCGGCATTCACAGTCAGCCCCTTCTTGCGCGCGTAGGCGGCGGCATCGGCGAGGGTCCTGAAGGCGGCATCCTCGGCCTCGGCAGTGCCGGCTTCGGCATATTCGCCGGTATGCAGCTCCACTACCGGGGCACCACAGCGAACCGCGGCATCAATCTGCGCCGGATCCGGATCAATAAACAGTGACACCTCGGCGCCAATCCGGGCGAGGCGTTCACAGGCCTTCGCCACCCTGGATTCCTGGCCATCGACATCGAGACCGCCCTCGGTGGTCAGTTCTTCCCGTTTTTCAGGCACCAGACACACGCACTCCGGCCGCACCTGCTCGGCAAACGCCAGCATGACATCGGTAACGGCCATTTCGAGGTTCATCTTGCTCTGCAGTACCTCTTTCAGGAGCAGTACGTCCCGGTCCTGGATATGGCGCCGATCTTCCCTCGGATGGATGGTGATGCCATCGGCACCCGCCTCCTCGGCCACCAGCGCTGCCTGCACCGGGTCTGGATACCGGGTCCCCCTCGCCTGCCGGAGGGTGGCAACGTGATCAATATTGACGCCAAGCAAAACTCTAGGATTCATGTGATTCTCCCCGAAGGTGAGTGAAAAGGCTGCGACTGTTCAGGGGCCGCCCCTGCAGAAGGTAGTCGGTGAGCACACGCATAACCCGCTTGGACACCCGGCGGCAGGCGCCGGATTCGAAATCCTCCCGGGCCAGGGCCAATAACACGTCCCCCGGCAGATTTTGCAGGCGTACGCCGGACGAGACCCCGGACACAATGCCCTGTTCCGGATCATAACAATACTGCTGACCGGCCTCGATGGATTGCCCCGTATCGGTGGCAATATCCCAGGCAAAGTCGTAGCCCAGGGCAGAAGCAAACGCCAGTTCGAACCGACGCAGCACCGGCTCGACATCGGTTGTGCCGGAGAGGCGGCCGATGGCATCGATATAGGCTGCAAACAGGGTCGGGTGTGGATCAGAAGCCGGAAGAACCCGCTGCAGCAGCTCATTCAGATAAAGTCCACTGTACAGGGAAATCGTCCGGCTCAACGCCGGGCCACTGCGTACATCAAGCTGGGTAAGAGTTTTCAGGTCACCCCGACCGACCCAGTTCATAACCAGCGGCCGGAATGGCTGGAGCTGGGCTTTCAGGGGGCTTTTGGCGCTGTTGGCGCCCTTGGCGATCACGGTCATACGGCCGTGATTCAGGGTGAACACATCAACCATGAGGCTGGTTTCCCGCCATGGGCGGCGATGAAGGACATAGGCGGGCTCCTGCAACTCAGGCCCTGTCATACCCGCCTCAGAGGTCGTTCATGCCCAGGCTCTTGAGGGCCCGGTCGCTGTCTGCCCAGCCACGCTTTACCTTCACCCAGAGCCGTAGCATGATTTTGCTGTCAAACATGCGCTCCATATCGACACGCGCCTCCTGGCCGATACGGCGCATCCGCTCGCCCCTGTCGCCGATCATGATCTTTTTCTGCCCTTCACGTTCTACCAGGACAAGCGCAGAGATGTGAAGAGTCTTCCCCTCGCGCCGGAACGCCTCAATCTCTACCGCCACTGAGTACGGCAGCTCCGCGCCCAGTTGGCGGGTGATCTTTTCCCGGACAATTTCCGAGGCAAGAAAGCGCTCGCTGCGATCAGTGATCTGGTCATCGCCATAGAAATGGATACTCTCCGGCAGGTAACGGCCGACGGCTTCTTCCAGAGGCTGAAGATTGATCTCTTTCAGGGCTGAAAGTGGAATAATCTCTGCGAACTCGCGCTTTTTCGAGACCATATCCAGGTGTGGCAACAGGCTTTCCCGCTTCTCGATCTTGTCGACCTTGTTGACCGCCAGGATAACCGGGCATTTCAGCTTGTCGAGTTTCTCCAGCACCAGCTCATCGGCGGTGGTCCAGGCCAGCTGATCCACCACGAACACCACAACATCCACGTCAATCAATGCCGACGTGGCTGCCTTGTTCATATAGCGGTTCAGGGCCCTGGGTTCCTCTTCATGCATGCCCGGCGTATCCACGTAAATCGCCTGGACTGACCCCACGGTCTTGATGCCGAGCACCTGATGCCGGGTGGTCTGGGGCTTGCGGGAGGTAATGCTCAGTTTCTGCCCGAGAAGATGATTCAGCAACGTGGATTTACCCACGTTCGGACGACCGACGATGGCCACAAAACCGCAGCGACTGTCCGGGTTCTCCGGACGGGTGATATCGTTCATTACTGGTCCTCCACGCCCAGTTCTTTCAGGGCGTTACGGGCTGCCTGCTGCTCCGCCACGCGGCGGCTGCTGCCGGTCCCGGTGGTTTTTCGGTCCAGCGAAGGCAGCGCACAGGATACGTGAAAGGTCTGGTTGTGGGCTTCGCCGTCCACTGAAAGCACATCGTACCGCGGCAGCGGAAACTGCCGGGACTGAAGGTACTCCTGCAGACGGGTTTTCGGGTCTTTCTGGGTGTCCTGGAGATCCAGTTTGTCCAGGCGGTGCTCGAACCAGCGCAGCACCTGCTCACGGCAGGTGTGGAAATCGCTGTCCAGATAGATGGCACCAATGATGGATTCCACCGTATCGGCCAGAATGGACTCTCTCCGGAATCCCCCGCTTTTCAGTTCCCCGGACCCCAGACGCAGGTAATTGCCGAGCTGGAACTCCCGGCCGATTTCCGCCAGCGTGACACCTTTGACCATGCGGGCACGAAGCCGGCTCAGTTGCCCTTCCCGGGCTTTTTCAAAATGGAGGAACAGGTATTCGGCAATGACCATGTTGACAATGGAATCACCGAGGAACTCAAGGCGCTCGTTATTCTGGTTTCCGTAACTCCGGTGGGTAAGCGCCAGCAAAAGCCGCTCCGGCGATTGGAACTGATAGCCGATGCGGCGCTGCAACTGATCCAGATCCGGTTGTGAACTCACTTGCCCTTCATCTCATATTCATGCTTGAAGTGAACGACGGTATCCACGTTACTGAACAGGTTGTTGCGCACTTCGTAATCAACATTGATAATAACGAGCTCACCGTTTTTCTCGACGGTGATATTCTTGGCATCAAAGCCCCGGACATTGTTCACACTCAGGCGCTTGTTAATCAGCGTGCGAACCTGGGCAACCCCCATCTCCGACAGGCCCTCGGTACCATCAAGGCTTTCCAGCGCTTCCTGAATGGTCATGTCGTCCAGGTAAATGGGACCGAGCTTGATCAACAGGGTCAGCAAACCACCGAAAAACAGCACCACGACCATCATCGTCAATGCCGAGGCACCTCTTTGACGGCCCATGCCGGAAAGATTGTTTTTCTTCATTATGCCTGCACTCCAGATAGTCCGAGTTACTCGATTCCGCCCACACGATCAAAGGATGGCAGGCTGGTCAGGGATTTCCAGTGCATCCAGATGGCAAAGGCCTTGCCGACGACCAGCTCGTCAGGAACCATGCCCCAGTAGCGGCTGTCGTTGCTGTTATCGCGATTATCGCCCATGACGAAATAGTGGCCCTCGGGCACCTGCCATTCCCCTTCACCGCTCTCACCGACGCGGCCCAGGGTCAGGTAGATGTCGTGTTCAACCTCGCCCAGATCTTCCCGGCGCAACTCCACGGGCGGCAGTCTTGCGACAAACCGGGTCTGCACAAGCTCGCCATTGATAAATAGCTGCTTGTCTTTGTAACGAATACGGTCACCTGGCTCACCTATGACCCGCTTTATGTAGTTGGTCTCACCATCTTTCGGGTACTTGAACACCATGACATCGCCCCGCCGGGGATCGTCAACGGTAAGCACTTTGGTGCCCGAGACGGGCAACCGAAGCCCGTAGGCGTATTTGTTCACCAGAATAAAATCCCCGACCTCAAGCGTTGGTAGCATGGAGCCGGACGGAATCTGGAACGGCTCCACCAGAAAGGACCGAAGTACCAGCACAATCGCCAGCACCGGAAAAAAGGAGCGGCTGAGATCAACCAGGTAGGGTTCTTTGGGCTCTTCGTTCTCGACGGCTGGGCCGCCTGCGGCATTGCCGTTGGCACGAAAACCGGCGAGGCGACGCTGCCGAAGAAACAGCTTGTCCGCCAGCCAGATCAGACCCGTTGCAAAGGTCAGTACCACCAGTACCAGGGGAAAATCGATATCCATTCAGGAGGCCTTTTAGTTATCCACTTTCAGTACGGCAAGAAACGCTTCCTGAGGCACCTCGACATTACCCAGCTGCTTCATACGCTTTTTACCTTCCTTCTGCTTCTGCAGCAGTTTCTTCTTCCGGCTGACGTCGCCGCCATAACACTTGGCGGTTACATTCTTGCGCAGCGCCTTCACCGTAACCCGCGACACCACCTGGTTTCCAATGGCGGCCTGAATGGCAATATCAAACATCTGCCGCGGAATCAGCTCCTTCATCTTCTCGATCAATTGACGCCCCTTGCGATGCGCCTGTTCCTTGTGAACAATCAGTGCCAGCGCATCCACGCGCTCACCGTTGATCAGCACATCCAGTCGCACCAGATTGGCTTCCTGGAAACGGGTAAAATGGTAATCCAGTGACGCAAAACCACGGCTGGCGGACTTGATCCGGTCGAAGAAATCCATCACCACTTCCGCCATGGGCAGCTCGTAGGTCAGTTGAACCTGGGTCGACATGAAGTGCATGTTCTTCTGGACGCCCCGCTTCTCCTCACACAGGGCAATCACGTTACCGAGGTGCTCCTGGGGCACCAGAATGTTCGCCTCCACCATTGGCTCTCGCATTTCTTCAATGGAACCAATATCCGGAAGGCTTGAGGGGTTGTCCACCGACAGGATCTCACCCCGTTTGGTAACTACCTCATAGATCACCGTGGGGGCGGTGGTAATCAGATCGATATCGTATTCCCGTTCCAGCCGCTCCTGGACGATTTCCATGTGCAACATACCGAGAAAACCGCACCGGAAACCAAAACCGAGGGCGTCTGAGCTCTCTGGCTCGAAGAACAGGGAAGCGTCATTCAGGGTCAGTTTCTCCAGCGCATCCCGGAAATCGTTGTAGTCGTCTGCACTCACCGGGAACAGACCGGCGTATACCTGCGGCCTGACCTTCTTGAAACCGGGCAGCATGGGCGTTTCGGCAGCGAATTTCTGGTGCACGATGGTGTCGCCGACCGGCGCTCCATGAATATCCTTGATACCGGCAACGACAAAGCCGACATCGCCGGCTTCCAGCACGTCGGTATCGGTTGGCTTGGGATTGAATATCCCGACCTTGTCCGCGTTCCAGGCCTTGCCGGTGGATTTGATAACAATCCGGTCGCCCTTTTTCAGGGTTCCTTCGGTCACCCGTACAAGGGATACCACACCCAGGTAATTATCGAACCACGAATCAATGATCAACGCTTGCAGAGGCGCGCCACGATCACCTTTGGGGGGCGGAATCTTTTGGATCAGGTCTTCCAGCACATCTTCAACGCCCATGCCGCTTTTGGCGCTGCAACGTACTGCCCCCGATGCCTCGATACCAATGATGTCTTCAATTTCCGCAGCCACCCGCTCCGGCTCGGCCTGGGGCAGATCCATTTTGTTCAGGACCGGCACCACTTCCAGCCCCTGTTCAATGGCGGTATAGCAGTTGGCCACCGACTGGGCTTCCACACCCTGCCCGGCGTCCACCACCAGCAATGCCCCTTCGCAGGCGTACAGCGAGCGCGACACTTCGTAGGAAAAATCCACATGCCCCGGGGTGTCAATGAAATTCAGCTTGTATTCCTGGCCATCCCGGGCCGTGTAATTGAGCGTGACACTCTGGGCCTTGATGGTAATCCCTCGCTCACGCTCAAGATCCATGGAATCCAGGACCTGTTCAGCCATTTCACGGTCAGTCAGGCCACCACAGATCTGGATAAAACGATCTGCAAGCGTGGATTTACCATGGTCAATGTGCGCGATAATGGAAAAGTTACGAATTCGGCTCAGTTCAGTCACAGACAATGAATACTCAGTTAAGACGAAGGATTGAGCCCGGAGGAGCCGCTACCCGGATCCGGGAACCGCGTGATTTTACCGGTTACCGGCCGCCATTGCCATGACCGGGAAATCAGCGGCCTTTCGCACTGCCGGATAAGGAAGCCAATGAGGGCGTCCAGGCATTACCAGATTCCAACAGCTTACTGAGGGAGAGCTCCTGCCTGTTCATTATAGGTCCTTATCCGTTCCATGGCCGTCCATTTTTATTGATGACAGCGGGTATAACGAAAGCCCCCGGGGCGTGCCGTTTTCAACGCATCCGGGGGCTTCCAGAGACTGCCTGGTGTTCAGTGCCTCAGGGTCATGGCTTCATCACCAGGTACAGCGCGCGACCCTGCCGCACCACCCTCACCGACACTGCCTTGTCGTCAGGCAGTGCCCGGACCACCTCACGAAAATCTGCAACGGAGGCAACCTTCCTGCGGTTGATTTCAGTAATTACGTCTCTCGGTCGGATACCGGCTTCATAAGCGGAGCCACGGGCGACATCGGCAACAATCACCCCACCGTCAACACCGAGGGAATCGGCAAGATCCGCGGGCAGAGGCTCCACCATAATACCCAGAGGTGCGGAGGAGGGGCCGCCACTGCCATCCGAAGGAGCTGCCGCCTGCCGGCTTCCGTCCTCGGGCAGTTGGCCGATTTCGACACCCAGTTCAATGACTTCTCCACCACGGAGCACCCTGAGGCTGGCCGTTTCACCGACCGGGGTGCGCCCTACCATTGGCGGCAGGTCCGAGGAGAGCTCAACGGGTTCACCGTCGTAACTGAGCACGATATCGCCCGCCTGCAGGCCCGCCTGTTGCGCCGGTGAGCCTGCCATGACTTCGGCAATCAGTGCGCCTCTTGGCCGTTCAAGGCCAAAGGATTCCGCCAGATCACGATTCACTTCCTGGATCAATACACCCAGCCAGCCACGGGAAACAACGCCCTTATCGCGCAACTGGCGGAAAACGTTCATGGCATCGTCAATGGGAATGGCAAAAGAGACACCCATAAAACCACCGGAGCGGGTATAGATCTGGGAATTGATGCCGACCACTTCACCGTCCAGATTGAACAGGGGGCCGCCGGAATTACCCGGATTAATGGCAACGTCGGTCTGGATAAAGGGAACATAATTCTCAGACGGCAGTGAACGACCCAGAGCACTGACGATTCCTGCGGTCACCGTATAATCGAAACCGAACGGAGACCCGATGGCAAACACCCATTCACCGACTTTCAACTCCTTCGAGCGGCCGATTTTCACCACCGGCAAGCCCTCACCATTCTCGATTTTCAGTACCGCCATGTCGGAACGCGGATCGGTCCCCACCAGCGTTGCCGGCAGCTCCCTCCGGTCATTCAGGCGAACAATGATTTCATCGGCATCTTCAACCACATGGTTGTTGGTGAGAACGTAGCCATCCTCAGACACAATAAAACCGGAGCCCATGGACCGGCGAGGCTGGGAGTTCCCAGGAGCACCACCAAAAAAGGGAGACTGGGGGCCGCGGAAAAAGTCCTGGAAAAATTCTGGCATCTGTTCGAGCTGGCGCTCATCAAAAGGCAGACCGCGCGCGTTGCCCGCCCTGGGTGCACTGGTCGTGCTTATATTGACCACAGCGCCCGCGTTGTCTTCAACAAGCTCGGTAAAATCGGGCAAACCCTGAGCCACCCCTGCCTGGCTCCAACCCGCCAGCACCATGACGGACAGCGCCAATAGCAGAATGACCAGTGCGCCGCCGGACTGAAAATTCCGGGACCGCTGGGCAACGTCTGTTGTTCTCGACATGTTGTACTCCCCCTGTGCAGCAAAGACCCTACGGTAGTTTTCGGGTCAGGACACCGAATTTCAACTTAAAAAACGGTAGGATTTATAGACAGTTTTCGGAGAAAATCCGGTTAACCCGAACCAACCTGGGCTCGCAGTCCGTTGTGCCGGAGCGCTGCAGTTTGCGCACAGCCACAAAACCCAGGGCCAGGCCACCTGCGGCGGCCAGCATGGCAGCACTGTCCTGCCCGCCAGACACATGGTGGCCAAGAACACTCGCCACCACCATCAGAACCAGCGGGATCGCATAGACCACCAGCGAGGCACCAAGCAGTGCCTGCTCATCAATCCCGATGGTGACCTCATCCCCGACCCGGGCATTCATTGTGTTCGCCACCAGAATCTGATTCGCCCGCCCCCCGGTTGCGGCTGCCAGCACTTTCTGCCCGCAACCATTACGGGCAGTGCAGCTCTTACACGCGCTGGCGCGGATGGTCTGAACCCAGACGCGCCCCCCCTTCAGTGCAACAACTTTTCCCGTTTCCGTAATCACGATCCACCTGCACCGAGTGCCAGTGCGTTCTCGATCCGGACGGATTCGGCAACCTGGCGAGCGGTTTGTGGCGGCAGTTCACCGACAACCGTAACCAGGAATACCCTGCCCTTATCCCAGACCTTGTGCATATAGATTGTCGTGGCACCGATCCGGGAGGCACCGGTGGGCATGTTTACCGCACCCGCAGGCTCAACAAAGACCGAAAATGCCGCCAGGCCGTCAGAGAAAGCAACTGCCTGCCCCTTGCCGGAACGAGGAGCCGCAGCCGGCATGAAACCGTCCGGTCGCCAGCCAAGCTGCCAGCCATCCATGCGCTGAACGGCCGATGCCTGGGGTGCCGGTTCCCCGAGCGTCCTGGAAATTTCACGGCCACGGGTGCGAATTTCAAACTCACTGTCGGGGATATTTTCGCCGATCTGCAAACTGGTGAACTGGAAATGCTCCAGAACCTCACCCCTGGCATTGCGCACATGACTCTTTACCAGCAGCCCCGTCGACTTCTCCAGCCACAACCGGTAACTGTAGCGGTAGGGATCTTTCGCACTGAGGGCTACTGTCACCACATCGTAACCCGCTACCCGGTCCCCACCCTTCATTTCAGCACGATACCAGCGGCTCACCGGCACCAACTGGCTGGTAAACGCCTCGGCGAAAGGACCGGATGGAATGACCTGATCAAGTTTGATGCGCCCCCTTTCGGGAAGTACGCAGACCACGTTCATTCCCTTGCGGACGATTTCGCCGCTGCCGCCATCCTGCAGAACCAAGCGCTCCTCGACAACACCCTCATTGTAACGGTGCGCAATCTGCATTGAATGTACGCGATCACCCCGGGCGTACACGAAAACGCCGCGGTAGGACGTCATGTTCAGAGCCGGACCGAGGCGATTGAGCCAGGCCACTGCTTCCTCTTCTTCACCGGCAGCCACCGGCATTGGGCCGGCAAGCAGGACCACCAGGATCATCAGCAATGACAGTGCCCGATTCCGGGAAACAGCACTCAGGGCTTTGCGTATGATCACACTCACTCCAAGGGTCAGGGGTCAGTAACCGTTGCCATTGGCGCTGACCAGACGGGCATAGCCGACGGCTCCCCGACCGGCGCCGACACTGTTGTGCTGCGCATGTTCCAGCAGATAACGACTCATGTACTCCCACTGCTCATCATCCAGACCCTGCAGTGCAATCTCCCTGACCGGCTGATCCTGTGTCGACACCTCTGGCTCTGGCTCTGGCGCAGCCGCAGTCGCTGGCTGGAGAGGCCCGACATCAGAAGAATCCCAACCGGCACCAGCGCCAAAGCCAATGAGCAGCGCCGTGGCAACCATGGCTGCGGCAGGCCAGTGCCAGCGGCGAACATTCGTGTTCGGCCGCAGGACCCGGGACCGCGCCGAAGCGGACGTGCGACCATCGAGCAGTTCACGCACGGCAACACTGACATCCACTCCATGGGCCGGTGAGTGGCCATCATGCAGAAGATCCCGAACATCCTGCCATCGCTGCCACTGGGCCCGGACCTCATCCTGGCTACCGTGTGACAACAGGCGACGCACCGACAGTTCGTCAGCTTCGTCGTCCATCATGGCGGACAGTGTTTCTCTGAGACGATCATCCATGGGATGCAACCTCAATTACGTGACCGAGTGGTTGAGCAACGGTCCGAGATGACGATCAACCGCATCCCGGGCCCTGAAAATCCGTGAACGCACGGTACCGATGGGGCACTCCAGTATCCCGGCAATATCGTCATAACTGAGGCCGTCATATTCCCGTAGCAAAAACGCCGAACGCAGTTCTTCCGGCAGCTGGGCAATGGCCTTGGTCAACTCCTCCTGGAGCTGTTCCCTCTGCAGTAGTCGTTCCGGTGAGGCGGTATCCCTGAGCCTCGAGCCTTCATCAAAATTCTCCGCCTCAGCCGAATCGGCACTGCCCTGGGGACGCCGCCCCCGGGATTCCAGATAGTTCTTCGCGGTATTCACGGCAATTCGGTAAAGCCAGGTATAGAAGGCGCTGTCACCACGGAAACGTTCGATCGCCCGGAATACCTTAACGAAGGTTTCCTGGGTCAGATCCATGACTTCCTGGCTATCGTAAACGTAACGGCCGATGATGGACGCAACCCTGGACTGATACTTGACCACCAGCAGGTCGAACGCGGCACGGTCACCGCTTTTAACCTTGCGCACCAACTGCAGGTCCGTCTGACTGTCGGAGTGCTCACCCTGTTGTTTGTCTGTATCAGGAGTCATGGACTGTTTGCCGGGGTTCCCTGATTTGACGGCCAGCTGTCCGGCCTGTACCAAGTTTCGTTGCGTCATTGATGCTATCCGGCGTCCGTTCGTGAAACGGGTTGTGCCACCTGCCAGGCGGCTCACCCTGTCAAGCCAAATAGACAGCAAGCGTAAAGTTTAGTTCAATACACGTCCACATTATGGCCTGCGATAACGACCCGATGCTACAGCCCTACGAATACGATGTTCTTATTATCGGCAGTGGTGCTGCCGGCCTGACCGTTGCTCTCAATCTGCCAGAGCACCTGAAAGTATGCGTGGTTAGCAAGGCCGGGATCAGCAGCGGCGCCACCCTCTGGGCCCAGGGAGGCATTGCTGCGGTACTGGATGATCAGGATTCCACGGAACACCACATCACCGACACTCTGAATGCCGGCGCCGGCCTGTGCCATGAGGACGCTGTCCGCTTCACCGTGGAGCACGGCAAAGACAGCATAGACTGGCTGATTGATTCCGGGGTCAATTTCAGCCGGGACCAGGATGCCCACTATCACCTCACCCGGGAAGGCGGTCACAGCCACCGACGCATCATTCACGCTGCCGATGCCACCGGCCATGCCGTCTCAACCACCCTGGCATCCCAGGCCCAGGCCAGGCCCAACATTGAGCTTATGCCTGGCCGGGTAGCGGTGGATCTGATCACCAATCGCAAGTTATCCCTGCCGGGTAACCGCTGTGTCGGCGCCTACATCCTGAACCTTGAGGACAACCATGTGGAATTGTTCCGGGCGCGGTTTACCGTTATTGCCACCGGGGGCGCTTCCAAGGCCTACCGCTACACCACCAATCCGGACGGGGCGTCCGGCGATGGTATCGCCATGGCATGGCGGGCCGGCTGCCGGGTGGCGAACATGGAATTTAACCAGTTCCACCCGACCTGCCTGTATCACCCCCTTGCAAAATCCTTCCTGATCACCGAAGCGGTGCGCGGTGAAGGTGGCTTGCTGAAGCTACCCGATGGCACACGATTCATGGACCGCTTCGATACGCGCGGAGAACTGGCACCCCGGGACATCGTTGCCCGGGCCATTGACCATGAGATGAAGCGCCTGGGCGCTGACCATCTGTATCTCGATATCAGCCACAAACCCGCGGACTTCATAAAGCACCACTTCCCGACCATCCACGAGACGTGTCTGGGCTTTGGCATTGATATCACCCGCGAGCCCATTCCCGTGGTTCCTGCCGCTCACTATACCTGCGGCGGCATAATGAGTGACGAACGCGCCAGAACCGACATTAACCAGCTTTATGTGGTGGGCGAGGCCGCCTTCACCGGACTCCATGGCGCCAATCGCATGGCCAGCAACTCCCTGCTGGAATGCCTGGTGTATGGCCGCGCCGCCGCTGCCGATATTACCCGCCGGGAAGCGGACATCCCACCACCCCCGGAGGCTCCGGACTGGGACGAAAGCCAGGTCCGGGATTCCGATGAGGACGTCGTCATCTCCCACAACTGGGACGAGCTGCGGCATTTCATGTGGGACTACGTAGGCATTGTGCGAACCACCAAGCGACTGCAACGGGCCAAGCACAGGGTCGATCTTCTGTCTGCGGAAATCGGGGAGTTCTACAGCAACTACCGGGTCACCAACGACCTGCTTGAACTTCGCAACCTGGTCACTGTATCCGACCTGATTATCTGTTCTGCACTGCAGCGCAAGGAAAGCCGTGGGCTGCACTACACGCTGGATTATCCGGGACTGCTCAATGAAGTCCGTGATACCGTACTGGTACCCACGACCTACCGGACGCCTGCGCCCTGAACCGACGCCGGCTTTTACACACGATTCAATGGTAAACACTATGTCAGAGACATCCGCACCGTCCGAAAAAGCAGAATTTAACCGCCTGTGGTGGCACAGCCGTCGCGGCATGCTTGAGCTGGACAACCTCCTGATTCCCTTCGTGGAGCAGGCCTACCGCGACCTCAACGCCGAAGACCAGGCGCGCTACAGAAAACTGCTCACCTGCGAGGACAACGACATGTTCGAATGGTTCATGCAGCGCAGCCGCCCGGAGGATCCGGACCTTCAACGCATGGTCGGCATCATCCTCAAACGTGTCCAGCCGGATTGAGCTGACGCTCTCACCTTCCCTGCTGGTCGGCGTGCTGGCGAGCATACCCTGGCTGGTACTACTGGGCTTTCTGGTGATCTCGGCACTGGCCGGCAAAACCTGGTTGCTCGCTGCTGTGCCGGTTGCTCTGGCGGGAGCAGCGCTGCAGTATCGGTGTAACGGGTTACTTCTGGGCAGCCATTCGGTGAACGGCCTGCTGATCGACCAGGGCAAGATGTACGCAAAAACCGGAGACAACCGGCAGATTCCGGTGCAGCCCGCAGCGTCCAGCCAGATCTGGTCCGGGCTGGCACTCTTGAAACTGCGCCCGGATGGCACCAGATTCCGTTCTTACACCACAATACTTCTGGCACCGTCGCCGCACAGGCCGGGTAACGTCCAGGAAGACGATTTCCGTCGCCTCAGGGTGTGGCTCAGGCTGGGCCGCTCCAGGCGACCATCCACCTGAATCACCGATCCGGAGCACGCCATGACCGACACAGACGCACCTGTATCAGCCGTTGCAGACTTCCCCCTGCCGAACGACGGCTGGGCGGTCCTGAACGACCGGGTGGTTGCGCGCATCAGCGGTCCGGGCACCGACAAGTTTCTTCAGGGCCAGTTCAGCCAGAACCTGGACGAGGTAACCCCGGACCACTCGCCCAGAGCCGCCGCCGCGACCCCCAAGGGCCGCGCCTATTGCCTGACCCGCATGGTCCGCGCGGGAGAGGACATACTGATGGATTTCCCTTCTGATCTGGCGGAGGACACCATCAGCCATTTGCGCAAGTACCTGATGCTGTTTCGCGGGACGACCATGGACGTTGTCCCGGAAGCCAGGATCGTTGGTATTCTGGGCAGCCAGTCTGCTGAAAGCCTGGCCGGTGACGCCATGGATAGCCTGAAGGAACCCGGCGACTCAACCGCACTCAGTGACGGCTTGCTGGTAAAAACAGAGCCAACCGCCGAAGGCACACCCCGCTTTGAATTCTGGCAGCCTGAAGATAATGAGACAGCTCTTCCCGCCAGCACCCGGATGTCCACGGCAAACTGGCGGGCTTCCGAGATTGCTGCCGGGATAGCTTCTCTCACAGCCGCCACACGGGAATCCTTCGTGCCACAGATGCTGAACTGGCAACATGTGGGCGGCGTTCATTTCAAAAAGGGCTGCTACACAGGTCAGGAAGTGATTGCCCGAATGCACTTTCTCGGGCAACTGAAGAAAAGCCTGTTCCGTTTCCGGATCGAACAGGCCGGAGACGTGCCGGCACCCGGCTGTGCGTTGTATGCTGGCGAGCGGTCGGTGGGCGAAGTGGTGAACGCAGTCAAATACCGTGACGGCCGTGTTGAACTCCTGGCCGTCGTGCGCCACGATGCCGCCCGAAATACCCTGCATCCTGATGGCCTGCCCGAGGCTGTGCTTACACCGATGACACTGCCCTATGCTGTGCCGGAAAGGGAAAAAAGCGCACAATCAGATACATAAGTTGACAGGCAAACGTCCCGGAATTTGCTATTTTGCTATGCAGTAGCTCACATATCTGATTGTTCGGAACCTACACGCGGACCTCTACTGACCATGTCGAATATTGTCGAAACCATTAAAGCCGATCTCAACGCTGCCATTGAAAATGACAAACTGGTGCTGCCCACCCTTCCGGAAGTGGCCTTGCAGGTACGGGATATTGCGCAATCCGAGGATTCGGCCATTGTCGACCTGGTGAAGGTAATCAGCAATGACACCGCCCTTTCCGCACGCATTATCCGGGTGTGCAACAGCCCGCTGTTCCGGGGCAGTCGGGCTATTGAAAACCTGAATATGGCGGTGAGTCGTCTCGGCATGGCCTACACCAGCAATCTGGCCATGGGCCTGGCCATGGAGCAGATGTTCCAGGCCACCTCCGACATGATCGACAAGCGGATGCGCGCCACCTGGCAGACCAGCACCGAAGTTGCCGGTGTCTGTCACGTACTGGCCCAGCACTACACCAGGCTGAAACCGGACCAGGCCACTCTCGCAGGCCTGGTGCACCTGATTGGTGTGCTGCCGATCCTGCGATACGTGGAAGATCAGGATATCCAGATCAGCAGCATCATGCTGGACAACGTTGTCGATGAGCTGCACCCGAAGATTGGGGCGACCATCCTCAAGAAGTGGGACTTCCCGATAGATCTTCAGAATGTTCCGCTGGAATACGCCAGCTTCAACCGTGAGGTTCCGGCAGCGGACTATGCGGATCTGGTGATGGTTGCCAATCTCCAACTGGTTGCCGGCTCCGGGCACCCCTGGACGGAGATGGACTGGACAAAGATTTCTGCTTTTGATCGCCTTGGGTTGGATTCGAATATCGACATGAGCGAGGAAGAGGATCTGAACGCCCAGATGGAAGCGGCTATGGCGCTGCTTCAGTAATTTGTTGCTGGGAGTTTGACCGCCTGTCTTCAGGATGGGGTCAGGCTCCCAAAACACGCTGTGAATACTTCCCTGTACGCTCGGCTCCGCCATCCTTGGCTCCGCACGGTTTTGGGAGCCTGACCCCATCCCGAAGACTACTTTCGGGCATACCTTCAGCTCTTCTTGTATCTCTGGATCAACTCTGCCTTGCTTGGCAACGCCCAGTTAACGGTGGGCTTGGCCTGCTGTTGCAACCAGTCGTTGGCCTTTGAGAAGTGCTTGCAACCGAAGAAGCCCCGGTAAGCGCTCAGTGGCGAGGGATGGGGGCCATCGAGGACCAGGTGTTTATTGCGGTCGATGTGCTGGCCTTTCTTTTTGGCGTAGCTGCCCCAGAGCAGGAATACCACGCCTTCCCGTTCGCGGTTAATGGTTTCGATGACTTTGTCGGTGAAGGTTTCCCAGCCTTTGCCCTGGTGGGCGCCGGCCTGGCCCTGGACGACGGTGAGGACGCTGTTGAGTAGCAATACGCCCTGCTCTGCCCAGGGTTGAAGGCAGCCGTGATCGGGCGGAGCAATGCCCAGGTCGTCCTGGATTTCCTTGAAGATGTTCACCAGAGAGGGCGGGATGGCCACGTTTGGGCGCACGGAGAAGCACAGGCCGTGGGCCTGGCCCGGGCCGTGGTAGGGGTCTTGCCCGAGAATCACCACCCTTACGTTTTCCAGCGGCGTGCTGTTGAGGGCGTTGAAGCAGTGCTGGCTGGCGGGGAACAGGACTTTACCGGCCTGTTCCTCGGCAGCCAGGAATTCCGCCAGGCCCTGCATGTAGGGCTGGCGGAACTCGTTTGCGAGGTGTTCTTTCCAGCCCCTGTCGAGCCTGAGCTGGCTGGCCAGTACCTCAACCGGGCTCATGGCTTATTCCTCGTCTTTGCGCGGCTCGGCCTTGTGCTCCGGGCGCATGGCCGGGAACAGGATGACGTCGCGGATGGACGGGGAGTCGGTTAGCAGCATGGCCAGCCGGTCGATGCCGATGCCCTCGCCGGCGGTGGGCGGCAGGCCGTATTCCAGGGCCATGACGTAGTCTTCGTCGTAAAACATGGCTTCGTCATCACCGGCATCCTTTTCCGCCACCTGGGCCTGGAAGCGCTCGGCCTGGTCTTCGGCGTCGTTCAGCTCGGAGAAACCGTTGGCAATCTCGCGGCCGCCCACGAAGAACTCGAAGCGTTCGGTGACGAACGGGTTGCTGTCTTTGCAGCGGGCCAGGGGCGACACTTCTTTCGGATACTCGGTGATAAACGTCGGTTGCATCAGGCGATGCTCTGCCGTTGCCTCGAAGATCTCGATCTGGACCTTGCCCAGACCCCAACCGTCCTTCAGATGAATACCAAGATCTTTTGCCACCTGGCGGGCGCTGGCCTCATCTGCCAGCTGTTCGGGCTTGATGTCCGGGTTATAGCGGAGGATGGCATCAACAACGGTGAGGCGCTCAAAGGTCTTGCCGAAGTCGTACTCGATGGTCTCTTCGCTACCATCTGCCAGGGTGCGGGTGTTCACCACCGTGGTGGTGCCCAAGACCTTCTGGGTGATGGTGCGCAGCATGTCCTCGGTCAGATCCATCAGGTCGTTGTAATCTGCGTAGGCCTGGTAGAACTCGACCATGGTGAATTCCGGATTATGACGGGTGGAAAGCCCCTCATTGCGGAAATTCCGGTTGATCTCGAAAACCCGCTCAAAGCCGCCAACCACCAGGCGCTTGAGGAACAGCTCCGGGGCAATGCGCAGATACATGTCGATGCCCAGGGCGTTGTGGTGGGTCACGAAGGGGCGCGCGGTGGCACCGCCGGGAATCACCTGGAGCATCGGGGTCTCCACTTCCATGAAGTCCCGGTCGGTGAAGTACTGACGCATGGCGCTGATGATCTTCGAGCGCGCATAGAACACCCGGCGGCTGTCCTCGTTGACCATCAGGTCAACATAGCGATGGCGGTAACGGGCTTCCGTATCAGTCAGGCCCTTGTGCTTCTCAGGCAACGGACGCAGTGACTTGGTGAGCAGCACATACTCATCCATGGTCACGTACAGATCGCCCTTGCCCGATTTGGACAGTGTGCCGCGCACACCTACGATGTCCCCCAGATCCCAGTTCTTGGTGTCTTTCTGGACATCCTTGGAAGCATAGATCTGGATCCGGCCGGTCATGTCCTGAACCACCTTGAATGCCTTGCGGTCGAGCATCATGCGACCGGCAATGGCCACCTTGATACCGAGGGACTCCAGCTCTTCCTTGGTTTTTTCACCGTATTTGGCCTGCAGTTCGGCGGCGGTGGCGTCACGACGGAAGTCGTTCGGGAAGGCGTTGCCCTGGTCGCGCATCTCTGACAGCTTGGCGCGGCGCTCGGCAATCAGCTTGTTGTCCTCGTGCTGTGCGGCATTCTGAGTCTGATCAGTCATTTTGGCTCACTGGGAATCGGGTTGTCCGGGTTAGCGTGGCAAAGGCTCTGGTTACAGCGCCATCTTCAGGCTGGCTTCGATGAACTTATCAATGTCACCGTCCAGCACCGACTGGGTATTACTGGTCTCAACCTTGGTACGCAGGTCCTTGATACGGCTGTCGTCCAGAACGTAGGAACGGATCTGGCTGCCCCAACCGATATCGGCCTTGGCGTCCTCGGCCTTCTGCTTCTCGGCGTTACGCTCCTGCATCTCACGCTCAAACAGCTTGGCCTTCAGCTGTTTCATGGCCTGGTCCTTGTTCTGGTGCTGGCTTCGGCCAGCCTGACAGGCCACGACAATGCCGGTGGGATTGTGAGTCAGGCGTACCGCCGACTCGGTCCGGTTAACGTGCTGACCACCGGCGCCCGAGGCACGGTAGACGTCCACCCGCAGATCCGCCGGGTTGATTTCAATTTCGAAGCTGTCATCCACCTCCGGTGACACGAACACGGAAGAGAACGAAGTATGACGGCGGTTGCCGGAATCGAACGGAGATTTACGCACCAACCGGTGAACGCCGGTTTCCGTGCGCAGCCAGCCATAGGCGTAGTCGCCCAGGATGTGAATGGTGGCACTCTTGATGCCGGCCACTTCACCTTCCATGAGCTCGACAATCTCGGCCTTGAAGCCCCGGCGCTCCGCCCAGCGCAGGTACATACGCAGGAGCATGTTGGCCCAGTCCTGGGCTTCGGTACCACCCGAGCCGGCCTGGATGTCGAGGTAGGCGTTGTTGGCGTCCATTTCGCCAGAGAACATGCGGCGGAATTCGAGCTTCTCGAGTTCTTTATCAAGGCCCTCAAGATCTGACTCGATCTCGCCAACCGTGCCCTCATCCTCTTCTTCTGCGGCTATATCCAGCAGACCTTCGGCGTCTTCCAGACCGGAGGTGAGGTTATCGATGGTCTTGACGATCAGTTCCAGGTCCGCACGCTCTTTTCCCAGAGCCTGAGCCCGGTCCGGGTCGTCCCAGACGCTCGGCTGCTCCAGTTCGCGCTCTACTTCGACCAGCCGTTCACTGCGCTGATCGTAGTCAAAGATACCCCCTGAGCGCTTCAGTGCGCTCACGAAGCTCTTTAATCTTCGTCACAATGGGATTAATTTCCATGAAACCCTTACTCGCTCTTGAAAATGGAGAGTAAAAACAGAGGCGGGATTCTACCCGAAATCGCTTGTTAAATCAGCCGTGGTTTTCCGCGTGTTGAAAGCATGCGGGAGGGAGGCAGGGCTTTCTGGCGGGAAAAGGTGTCTTTGAACAAGGGGTCTGACCCCGCGGGGTCAGACCCCAATTTCACTCAGCGGCTCCAGATAATCCACCAGCAGCTGAAGATTGGTCCGCCCCCGGAAGGTGTTCGCATCCGGCTTATACACCACCCGGGCCCCGGTGCGGGTATAGTCGGGCACTTCCGGACCGGTGTTGAAGGCAATGCCGTCGATAATGCCGCCACCATCAACCGGCTGCAACACCAGTTTCAGGTGGTTTTCCCCGACAATTCGCTGACTCACCACCCGGAATTCGCCGTCGAACAGCGGCTCCGGGAAATGTTGCCCCCAGGGGCCGGCCCGTTTGAGTAACGCGGCGGTATCCAGGGAAAGCTCGTTTGGCTCCAGAGGTCCGTCGGTAGTGATCGCCGCCTCCAGATCCTCGGCCGAAAGGGTGTCGCGAACGGCGCGGTCGAAGGCTTCGGAGAAGGCGTCCAGGTCGGCTTTGGCGAGGGTCATGCCCGCTGCCATGGCGTGGCCGCCGAACGTTTTCATGATTCCAGGGTGGCGGGAATCCACCACCGCCAGTACATCACGGATGTGCAAACCAGGGATGGAGCGGGCGGAGCCTTTGATGTCTTCGCCGTTGTCGTCCGGGGCAAAGGCGATGGTGGGTCGGTGGGTCTGCTCGCGAATGCGGGCGGCGAGGATACCGATGACCCCCTGATGCCAGTCGGGATCAAACAGGGCCAGGCCCCAGGGCAAACCGTCAAGGTCCAGTGACATGGAAGCCAGAAGATCCTGGGCCTGGGCTTTCATGTCTTTTTCGATGGTCCGGCGCTCCCGGTTGAAGGTATCCAGCTCCCTGGCCAGACGGCGGGCCTCACCCGGGCTATCCGCCAGCAGACAGGCGATGCCGATACTCATGTCATCAAGCCGGCCCGCTGCATTCAGGCGGGGGCCAACGACAAAGCCGAGATCGGTTGAGCTGATGGCGGTATGATCCCGGCCAGCCACTTCCAGCAACGCCAGGATACCGGGGCGGGCCTCGCCCTGACGTATACGGCGCAGGCCCTGCTCTACGAAGATCCGGTTGTTGTGATCCAGGGGTACCACATCCGCAACCGTTCCCAGGGCCACAAGATCAAGCAGGCTGCCGAGGTTTGGCTCCGGATTGGGCAGGCGACCGGTTTCCCTGAGCTGTTTGCGCAACGCCGTGAGCACGTAGAACATCACGCCAACGCCGGCGGCGTTCTTGCTAAGGAAGGGGCAACCCGGCTGATTGGGATTGACGATGGCATCGGCATCCGGAAGTTCCTCGCCCGCCAGGTGATGATCGGTAACCACCACCGTCACGCCCAACTCCCTGGCGGCCCTGACACCCTCAACGGCGGATATGCCGTTGTCGACCGTGATCATCAGGTCCGGAAGCTCGCCTTCCTCACGCAAACGTTCGATGATACCCGGGGTCAGGCCGTAACCGTCTGCGAACCGGCTGGGAACGCGAAAATCAATACTCTGTAAGCCGAGCATCGAAAGGCCAAGCATGGCCACGGCGGTGCTCGTCGCACCGTCTGCGTCGAAATCGCCCAGCACCAGAACCCGCTGCTGCTGATCAATGGCCTCGGCGAGAAGCTCAACGGCCCGGTTGATGCCCCGGAGGGACATGGGCGAAGCCAGGTGTTTCAGGGTATAGCTCAGTTGCTCATCGGAGGTGACGCCACGGGCGGCGTACAGGCGGCGAAGCAAGGGGGGCAGGTTTCGCCCCCAGCCCGGGATTGTCTCGGGCTGGGGGCGACGCAGGATTTTTTTGGGTGCCATACCAGGTCAGGTATTCTTCCAGTTCTTGGCGATGAATTCCTGAACAGCGGCGATGTTGTTATCCAACACCGTGTAACGCTCTTCCCGCTCGAACAGGTCCGCCATGTGGGTCGGCAGTGGCGGCTGCACACCCAGGCCGGACTCGGAAACGGCGTCCGGGAACTTGGCCGGATGGGCTGTGCCCAGGGCAATCATCGGTACGGTGTTATCGCGGCGACAGTTGCGCGCGGCGCGAACCCCGATGGCGGTGTGCGGGTCCAGAAGATATTCATTCTGTTGGTAAATTTCGTGGATGGTGTCGCAAGTGGTTTTGTCATCCACCGCGTCGCTGTCGAACAGCTTGCGGGCGTGCCTCCAGCGGTAATCCTCAATACTGACCGGGCCTTTGGCGGCATTTTCCAGCAGGGTTTTCACCGCCAGCCCATCCCGACCGTGCAGATCAAACAGCAGGCGCTCAAAGTTGCTGGATACCATAATGTCCATACTCGGCGACAGTGTGTGCTCGAGCTGATGCTGCTCGTATTTGTTGCCACTCATGAAGCGATGCAGGATGTCGTTGCGGTTGGTGGCAATGACCAACTGGGAGATCGGCAGCCCCATTTTCTTTGCCAGGTACCCGGCAAAGATATCGCCAAAGTTCCCGGTGGGAACCGAAAACGCCATGCTGCGATCCGGACCACCCAAGGCTAGGGAGGCGTGGAAATAGTAGACGATCTGGGCCATGATCCGGGCCCAGTTGATGGAGTTGACTGCCACCAACTGGGTTTTGCCGCCCAGGAAGGACTGATTGCCAAAGCTCTCCTTCACCATGCGCTGGCAGTCATCAAAATTGCCGCGCACGGCAATGTTATGGATGTTGTCGCCCTGGACCGTGGTCATCTGGCGGCGCTGCACCTCCGACACCCGCTGGTAAGGATGCAGGATGAAGATATCCACGTGCTCGCATCGGCGGCAGCCTTCAATGGCCGCCGAACCGGTATCACCGGAGGTAGCTCCCATGATAACCACATGCTGCTGGCGCTTCTCCAGCACGTAATCCAGCAAACGACCCAGTAGCTGCAGGGCGAAATCCTTGAACGCCAGTGTCGGGCCACGGAACAGCTCCATCACCCACTCATTGGTATCCAGCTGCACCAGTGGTGCAACGGCCTTGTGCGCGAACACGGCGTAGGTTTCATCCAGCATCTTGCGGAAATCGCCCGCGGGAATGGCATCGTCCACAAACGGATGCATGATATTGAAGGCAAGTTCACTGTAGCAAAGTCCGCGCCAGCTCCGGATCTCCTCCAGACTGAAATGTGGCAGCGACTCGGGAACGTAGAGCCCACCGTCGGTGGCCAGCCCGGTCAGCAAAACGTCTTCAAAGCCCAGTGCGGGCGCCTCACCCCGCGTACTGATGTATCTCACGTGCGTACCTGTCAGTTAAAGTTTTCGGCGCGGATGCGGACAACCTGGCCATCGGTATCGGACAGGGCTTCCAGCTCTTTGATCGCACGGTTGACCTGCCGTTCCTGAACCGTGTGAGTCAGGATAATCACCGGAATCCGGCCATCCTTCAGCTCGGATTCCTTCTGCATGATCGACTCAATGTTGATGCCGTGCTCACTCAGGATCGAGGCAATCTTAGCCAGTACGCCCGGACGGTCCAGAGCGGTAATGCGCAGGTAATAGGCAGACTGGATGTCTTCCATGGACAGTACACCCAGATCCTCCATGGTGTCTGGCGAGAAACCAAGGTAAGGCACACGCTGGCCGCTCTCCGTGGCCACGGCGCGTGCGACATCGACGATATCCGCAATAACCGCCGACGCCGTTGCTTCACTTCCGGCGCCAGGGCCATAGTACATGGTCTGGCCAACGGCATCGCCATCCACCAGCACCGCGTTCAGCACGCCGTCCACCTGGGCAATCAGGTGGCTCCGGGGAACCAGGGTGGGATGAACCCGCAGTTCAATACCATCGTCCCGGCGGCGGGCAATACCCAGATGTTTGATGCGATAGCCGAGCAGTTCGGCATGGGCAATATCGTACGGAGTGATCTTCGAGATCCCTTCGGTATAGCCTTTTTCAAACTGCAGAGGCACACCAAAGCCGGCCGAGGCGAGGATGGTCAGCTTGTGGGCCGCGTCAATGCCTTCCACGTCAAAGGTCGGATCTGCCTCTGCGTAACCCAGATCCTGGGCTTCCCTGAGCACTTCGGCAAACTCGCGGCCTGCACGCATTTCGGTGAGGATGTAATTACCGGTGCCATTGATAATGCCGGCAATCCAGTCAATACGGTTTGCCGCCATACCCTCACGCACAGCCTTGATCACCGGAATACCACCGGCCACACCAGCCTCGTAGGCAACCACGACGCCCGCCTTCTCGGCGGCCTCGAAGATTTCGTTGCCGTGAACGGCGATCAGGGCCTTGTTGGCCGTCACAACATGCTTGCCATTGCGAATGGCCGCCAGCACGAGTTCACGGGCGGCATCGTAACCGCCGATGAGCTCCACCACGATATCCACGCCGGGATCGTTCACCACGTCGTAAATGTCGGTGCTGAAGGGTACATCTCCGAGGTCCATGTCCTCGCGAGCCCGGCGACTGGCGATCCGGGTAATCCGGATGTTGCAGCCGGCCCGGCCGGCAATGAGCCTGGCGTTGCGGGTCAAGACATTAAAGGTACCGCCGCCGACGGTTCCCAGTCCGCAGATTCCGACACTGACGTCTTTCAAACTCTCACCTCTAATCCCGAAGGGGTGCTGATGAATGGCTATTAAGGGGGCACAGTATACCGATTCAGGCCTCAGTGAATAAGCCCTGAACCGGAACCAACTCAAATACTGAAAATTTCGGAAAGTCCTGACAACCAGAACTGCAATCAGAGCAGCCCAAGACCCTCTGCCAGACGCTTCGCCGGGACATAACCACGGACCATATTGCCGTCTTCCAGAACAATGGCAGGCGTGCCGGTTACGCCAATCTGGCCACCAAGCCGGTACTGCTCCTGAACCGGATTCTCGCAGTTGGCCTCATCAATGCTCTTGCCTGCCTTGGCTGATGTCATAGCCGCCTGCTGGTCCTCTGCACACCAGACCGACTCGTATTTCCTGAAAGAAGCTGTGTTCGGGCCCGAGCGGGGAAACGCGTAGTAATTCACCGTAATGCCATACTCATTGAGCTGTGGCACCTCATCGTGAAGCTTCCGGCAATAGGGGCAATCAATATCGGTAAAAACGCTCACCACGGCCTTCTCATTTTTCGCCGGAAAACGGATTGCACCCTCATCACCAAACGCGGACATCGTCGCCTTGCGAGCCTCGGCACGGGCAACTTCGGTGACGTTTGTGATGCCCTGATCCGTAATCTTCAGAAGGTCACCGGTCATCAGGTACTGGCCATCTTCGGTGGTGTAGATGGTGTCGCCGTTGTTGCTCCGCACCTCATAGAGGCCTCTCGCCTCGGATTTGCGCACCGACATTACTTTCAGCCCCGGTACCGCCTCAGTCAGGCGCTCGGCGATCCGGTCCTCGACTTCGCCGGCATTGACGCTGGCCACTCCCAACAAGCCGGCAACGACACCGAGCGCCACGATAAGACTTTTAATATTCATTCTGGCAAACAACCCTTTTTCAGTCATCGGTTAAACAACCCGGGCAGCATTGGCACAGGCCGGGAATCAATTCAGTGCGACACCTCCATGCCGGGAAAGTTCACCCGGCATTCAGCCACGGGGGTGATGGGCCTGGTGCAGCGAATGAAGCCGCTGCCGGGCCACATGGGTGTAGATCTGGGTGGTGGACAGATCCGAGTGGCCGAGAAGCATCTGGACAACACGCAAGTCCGCCCCATGATTGAGGAGATGCGTGGCAAACGCATGCCTGAGCGTATGGGGCGAGAGGTGCTTCCGGATACCCACTCGCACGGCGTAGTGCCTGATACGGTGCCAGAAAGTCTGACGCGTCATGGCGGCTGCCCGGTTACCGGGGAATAGCGCATCACAGGACCGCCCCCTCAGGAGCTCCGGGCGCGCCTCTTTCATATACCGGAGCAACCAGTCCACCGCCTCTTCGCCCAGGGGGACCAGGCGCTCCTTGTCACCCTTGCCGGTAATCCGGATCACACCCTGGCGCAGATTCACCTGATCAACCCTCAGTTCCGTCAGCTCCGACACCCGCAGGCCGCATCCGTAGAGAATCTCCAGCATAGCCTTGTCCCGGAGTTCGATGGCAACACCGGGGTCCGGCTCTGAAAGCAGCGCATCCACTTCCTCTTCGGTCAGGGAATCCGGAAGGCGTCGCGGCAGGCTCGGGCTGTCTATACGCAGGGTCGGGTCCTCGGTGATCAGGCCTTCCCGCAACAAAAACCGGTAAAACCGCCGGAGCCCCGAAAGACGCCTTGCAGCCGTGGAGCTTTTTATCCCTTCCGCAAGCCCCCGGGACATCCAGGCCAGAAGGTCGGTTCTGCGCACCTCTGTCAGCATCGGACGACCTGGCTGGTCCTCCAGCCATTCGGACAGCCTTGACAGATCACTTCGGTATGCCTGCCTTGTCTTCTCACCAAGCCCATCCTCAAGCCAGATGGCATCAACAAACCGACCGATCACTGATTCGTCTCCTGATCTCACGCCCAAGCCCTCAAACGGTGACTCACCCACAGCAGGCCTAACGGACCACCAGACACAAAAAAGGCAGCCATGGCTGCCTTTTTTGTGTCTGGTGGTCGGCAATACGCTGATCAGCCCAGCTTTTCCTTGATACGCGCCGCCTTGCCAGACAGGTCCCGCAGGTAGTAAAGCTTGGCCTGGCGTACGTCACCACGACGCTTCACGCTGAGACTGTCAATCAGCTTAGAGAAGGTCTGGAAGGTACGCTCAACACCAACACCGTAAGAAATCTTACGCACGGTGAACGAGGAGTTCATGCCACGGTTACGCTTACCGATGACAACACCCTCGAACGCCTGCAGACGCTCACGGTTACCCTCGGTTACGCGAACCTGAACGACCACGGTGTCGCCCGGCGCAAACGCAGGGATTTCCTTGGTCATCTGTTCTGCTTCAAGTTGACTGATGATGTTGTTCTTGCCGCTCATCGTAATGCTCCTGATACCCAATCTGTTAATGCCCTGATCATTCAGAGGCACCCGGTTCGTTCAAAATCTCTTCCAGCAGATCACGCTCTTCGTCCGTAAACACCCGTTTTTCAAGCAGGTCGGGGCGTCGCTGCCGGGTTCGCCTCAGCGACTGCTTGAGTCGCCAACGCCGGATCTGATCATGGTGACCGCCCAATAAAACATCCGGCACCGCCTGGCCTTCGTAAACCTCGGGCCGGGTGTAGTGCGGACAATCCAGCAAACCGTCGGCGAAAGAATCCTGCTCTGCCGACTGCGCATGACCCAGCGCTCCGGGGATGAGGCGTGTAACCGCATCGATAACCGCCATTGCTGCCAGCTCGCCACCGGAAAGCACAAAATCACCCAGAGACACTTCCCGATCAACTTCCGTCGCTATCAGGCGCTCATCAATACCCTCGTACCGGCCTGCCACGAGAATCAGCGGCTCTCCTGCCGCAAGCGACTCGACAACGGACTGATTCAACGTCTCGCCCTGGGGCGACAGATAAACCACGCAAGCCTTGCCAGGCGCCGCCTCCCGTGCCGCGTGAATGGCATCCCTGAGGGGCTGAATTTTCATCAGCATACCCGGGCCACCACCATAGGGCCGGTCATCCACTGTGCGGTGCCGGTCACGGGTATAATCACGGGGATTCCAGCTCCGGAAAGTCAGAAGACCGTCCCGGACCGCCCTACCCGTGATCCCGTAATCCGTTACCGCACCGAACATATCCGGGAACAGACTGACTACGCCAATCCACACCCGTCAGAACTCCGGATCCCAGTCCACCACCATGCGTTCAGCATCCAGGTCAACACTCTGGATCACCTCACCCGGCAGATAAGGAATCAGACGCTCACGCTGATCGATGGAACCTGCCATTGCCTGCACCACCAGAACATCGTTAGACCCGGTTTCTATCAGATGGCGCACCTTACCAAGGCACTCATCCTCAACCGTGAAGACCTCAAGACCTTCCAACTGAAACCAGTAGTACTCCCCTTCGGGAAGCTCAGGCAACTCTGCCCTGGAAACCCTGACCTCGGCACCACAGTACGTGCGCGCCAACTCACGATCATCAATTCCTTTCAGCCTGACGACAATGGCTTGGCCCTGGCGGCGACCTTCCTCAAGCCTGGCCGGAATACGCCTACCGTCCAGATCCAGAGTCCAGTCCGGATAGTTCAGTATGCCTTCCTTGGGATCCGTGTAGGAGAAGACTTTCAGCCACCCCTTGACCCCAAACACCGAGGTAATCCGGCCGATCACAGTTTCCTGCAAACTCTGTGTCATGCCACCAACCCCGGCGTCAATACTGGGTTACTCAGCAGCCTTCAGCAGCTGGGCAACGCGATCACTGGCCTGAGCACCCTGGCCAAGCCAGAAGTCAACACGATCACGATCTACGCGCAGGCGCTCTTCCTGGCCACGGGCGACCGGGTTGAAGAAGCCAACGCGCTCAATGAAACGACCGTCGCGGGATTTGCGACTGTCGGTGACTGTCAGATGGTAGAACGGGCGCTTCTTGGAGCCGCCACGAGCCAAACGGATTGTTACCATTTAACCAATATCCTGTTCTGTTGAACGAACTTTGTACGATTCGCGCCGGCTGAACACCGCCTGATGCGAAGACCCATACTCGAAAGGGGCGCTATTCTATGCCAAATACGCGCCAAAGAAAACAGGAAAACCGGTTGTTTCCCGGTTTTCCTTGTAAGGCTTTTTACATACGGCCAAATGGAGGCGCGCCACCACCCCCGCCGCCTGGCGGCATCATGCCGCCCAGACCGCGCATCATATTCGCCATGCCACCCTTTTTGCCAAACTTTTTCATCATTTTCTGCATTTGCTTGTGCTGCTTCAGCAGACGATTCACATCCTGGATCTGCGTACCAGACCCGGTGGCAATGCGGCGCTTGCGGGAGTTGTTGATGACATCCGGGTGGCGGCGCTCCTTCGGAGTCATCGAGCAAATAATTGCCTCCATCTGCCCCATGGACTTGTCGTTTACCTGCTGCTGGGCCACCTGGGCCATCTGCCCCATACCCGGAAGCTTGTCAAGCAAACCACCGATACCACCCATGCTCTTCATTTGCTGCAACTGGTCGCGGAAGTCTTCAAGATCAAAACTCTTGCCCTTCCTGATCTTCCTGGTGAGCTTCTGGGCCTTTTTCTGGTCCAGCTTGCGCTCCGCCTCCTCTATAAGGGAGAGCACATCGCCCATGCCCAGAATCCGGGACGCCACCCGGTCCGGGTAGAACGGCTCCAGGGCATCGGACTTCTCGCCCACACCCAGGAACTTGATCGGTTTGCCTGTGATGTGACGGACCGACAGGGCCGCACCGCCCCTGGCGTCGCCATCGGTTTTGGTCAGCACCACACCGGTAAGCGGCAACGCATCGTTAAATGCTTTCGCGGTGTTGGCGGCATCCTGGCCGGTCATGGCGTCAACCACAAACAGGGTTTCTACCGGATTGACGGCTTTGTGCAGCCTGCCGATCTCACCCATCATCTGCTCATCGACATGGAGGCGGCCAGCAGTATCGAGAATCACTACATCAATATGCTTCTTCCGCGCGGCAGCAATCGCACCCTCAGCAATATCCAGGGGATCCTGGTCAGCGGTACTTGGAAAAAACTCGACGCCGACCTCGCCCGCCAGGGTTTCCAACTGCCGGATCGCTGCCGGACGGTAAACGTCGGCACTGACAACCATTACGGATTTCTTCTGGCGTTCCTTGAGAAAGCGCGAAAGCTTGGCAACCGTGGTGGTCTTACCAGCGCCCTGCAGGCCGGCCATCATAATCACGGCCGGCGGCTGAACGTTCAGTTTGAGGGATTCGTTACCCTCGCCCATTACTCGCTCAAGCTCCTGCTGAACGACCTTTACAAATACCTGGCCCGGTGTAAGGCTGCGCTGCACCTCCTGCCCGATAGCACGCCTGCGGACACCTTCGACAAAATCCTTCACTACCGGAAGGGCAACGTCGGCCTCCAGCAGTGCCATCCGCACCTCCCTGAGGGTGTCCCTGATATTGTCATCGGTGAGGCGTGCCTGGCCGGAAATCTTGCGCAGACTGCCGGAAAGTCGGTCTTGGAGGTTCTCAAACATGTTGCTCTTCCGTACCCCGGATAAATTGAGTGCATGAACCACAGGGCCAGTGTCTACCCCTTGATTCCAGTTGCATAATCACGACATTATAACCAGACTATCGCCCTGAAACGACCAGCCCGGTCAAATCGGCTGAAACCAACGCCGATCCCCAGTCAGAACAGTGGTTAATAAGGAAGTCATGGGAACGCTGATTCTCGCGGTCACCTCTCTTTTTCTGTACAGCGTAGGTACTGCGCTGCAAGCCCTGCATTTCAGGGGCCGGGTTCAAAGCAACCTCGCCATCACTACTCTGATTGGCGTACTCGCCCTGACCAGCCACGGTCTACTGATAGCCCAGACCGTTCATCGTGACGGCGGCTTCGACTTCAGCTTTTTCAAAAGCTCAGTACTGATTTCCTGGCTTATTGTCTTCCTTTTGCTTGGGCTGAATCTGAAAAAGCCGGTTCAGAGCCTGTTTCTGGGTGTGTACCCGCTGGCCGCACTCACAATCGTCCTGGCGCTGGTCACCCATGGACCGTCCAGACTGGTGTCGGAGCAGAACTACGGCATGCTGTCCCATATCGCATTGTCCGTGACAGCCTACAGCCTCTTTACGTTGGCGGCTATCCAGGCTGTGCTCCTCTATTTCCAGAATCGCCAGTTAAAACATAACTATAACAGCCTGCTGATCCGCAACCTTCCACCGCTGCAAACCATGGAGTCGCTGCTGTTCGAGATGGTGTGGGCCGGTGTTGTCATGCTCATACTCGCGATTGTGACCGGCGCACTTTTCATCGATGACCTTTTCGCCCAGGACCTGGCCCACAAAACCCTGTTCTCATTGCTCTCCCTGCTGGTCTTCGTGGCACTGCTGATCGGGCGCTATACCAGGGGCTGGCGCGGCATCACGGCAAGCCGGTGGACACTGGCGGGCTCCGCGCTGCTGATGCTGGCATTCTATGGTAGCAAGTTTGTGCTGGAACTCATTTTCCAAAGAGGCGGCTGAGGCCTGATGCGCCCGGCAATCTCTTGACATAAAGCTCCCCCACACCCTATTTTCGCTACTTGTCGGTAATATAAGGACACCTCTTTTGAACGAAACATCGCTTACCGCGCTGTTTACTCTCCTTGTCGGACTGATCCTGCTCTCCGGATTCTTCTCCAGCTCGGAAACGGGGATGATGTCCCTCAACCGGTATCGCCTCAAACATATGGCCAAAACCGGCCATAAAGGCGCCAAACGTGCCCAGGGCTTGCTGCAACGCACGGACCAGCTGATCGGCGTTATCCTCATTGGCAACAACTTCGTCAATATCTTCGCATCGTCGATTGCCACGGTTATTGCGATACGCGTCTGGGGCGACGCCGGCATTGCGATAGCCACGATCCTGCTGACCATCGTGATCCTGATTTTTGCCGAAGTAACCCCCAAAACCCTGGCCGCGCTGTTCCCGGAAAAAATCGCATTTCCCGCCAGCTACATACTCGGGCCGCTATTAAAGATCCTCTACCCCATTGTCTGGGCCGTTAACCTGTTTACCGGCGGCATATTGAAGCTGCTTGGGGTTTCCGCCGCGGACGCTGCCAATGACCACCTCAGCCGGGAGGAACTCAGGACCCTGGTGAACGAGGCCGGGGCCCTGATTCCCGCCAAGCACAAAGACATGCTGGTCAGTATCCTTGACCTGGAAAAAGTGACGGTGAACGACATCATGGTGCCCCGCAACGAGGTCGTGGGTATCGACCTGGAGGACGACACCGACACAATCCTGCGCCAGTTACGCAGCAGTCAGCATACCCGGCTGCCGGTATTCAAGGGTGACATCAATAACATTCAGGGAATACTCCACCTCCGGAGCGTCTCCAAGCTGCTCCAGCAGGAGGAAATCAACAAGACCATGATCATGCAGCTGTGCCAGGAACCCTATTTCATCCCGGAAAGTACGCCACTGAATACCCAACTGATCAATTTCCAGAAAGGCCGGCGCAGGTTTGGCGTGGTGGTCGACGAATATGGCGACGTTCTTGGCCTTGCGACACTGGAAGACATACTGGAAGAGATTGTCGGCGACTTCACAACGGACTACGCGGCAACCAGCCCCGATATCATTCCCCAGGACGACGGCACGTTTATCATTGACGGCGCATCGGCAGTGCGCACCATCAACAAGACCCTGGGCTGGAAGCTGCCCACGGACGGACCAAAAACCCTCAACGGCCTGATTACCGAAACCCTGGAAAACATCCCGGACACAAATGTCTGCCTGAAAGTGGACGGACACCGGGTGGAAGTGCTGCAGATCAAGGACAATGTCGTGAAAGCGGCTATTGTGCACCCCAAAAAGCGCAAAAAACGCTCGCTTTCGCTGGCCTGAACAAACCCGACCCTTGCCTGCCGCTATAGATTCTTCAGTTATAGTGGCACCCCCTCTTGAAAGATCAAGATTTAACCACCGGCTTGACCGTTATCAATTCCGCACCAACACTGACAAGGCGTGCAACACAAAAACAACCACAGGGAATTCGTCCATGAGCCTGACACACACTTTCGGCCTGCTTGCCCATCCCGACAGGGAATGGGAAGCGATACGCAATGAATCAGAATCTGTTACAAGACTTTATACCGGTCACATTTTGTTACTGGCGCTGATACCCGCCGTCGCAGGTTTTTATGGAACCACCCAGGTTGGCTGGCAAATTGGCGACGGCCAGACAACCCGGCTCTCCACAGCCAGCGCGCTGCAGTTATCGGTGCTGTTCTATGTTGCCATGCTCGCGGGCATATTTGTGCTGGGCAAGTTTATCGATTTTTTTGCCACCACCTATGATGCGATTGAGCGGGTACCGAGGGGCGTCGCTCTGGCCGCCTACACGGCGACCCCGATCCTCCTGATCGGCGTCATCGCTGCGTATCCCAACATCTGGGTCAATATGGTGGCTGGGCTCGTAGCTGCTGGCTATGCAGTCTACCTGCTCTACGAAGGACTCCCCATACTGATGAAAATCCCGCAAGAGCGAGGTTTCATGTTTGCATCCGCCGTGCTTACAGTCGGACTGGTGATGTTGGTCGCCTTGCTCGCTATCAGCGTGGTCATCTGGAGTATGGGTATAGGCCCTGTCTATGTGAACTGACGACAATATCCCTGGTCGCTCAGTAACATGCATGGGGTGCCCCGAGGGGCGCCCCATGTTTTTTGAATTCGGTCCCACGTTAGTGTTTAGTCATGTTAACTTTAGCGAAAATGCGGTAAGTTTAACCAATAATGAGAAGACAAAGATCTTGAGCTCGGTCATGTATCCGGTTGAGGCGTAAAACAGGAGTCTGCCATGAACAAGCAGTCTGGCATACATTACCTTCGCGAGCATCGGGAAGCCGGGAGCAGCAAACCGGTTCCAGCGGAGGTCACCCGCATCCGGGACACGGTTGTTGCCGGGCTCGGAGATTTGCTGCAGGGTGCTTTCGATGCCGTCGACGACTCACTGTTCGAACTGGCCAATAATGCACGCAGCAACAATGAGCAGAATCGGTACTTCGAGGCAATGCGTGAAATCCGCATCAAGCGGAAGGGTGTGGAGCGGCATTTCCAGAACATGGTCGCCCAGCATTTCGCGAACCCGCCCCATACTGGCCCCCTCCAGGAAGAAAACCAGGGCAAACATTCCAGTGCCGACACCCTGTCTCTGGTCGGCAACGACGATCTGGAAGAGCAGGTCGCCCTCAACGCCATGATCACCAAAGCGAAAGCCCATTTTCAGGGTCCACTGCTTCAGCTGCAGACCCGATTCAGCCAGGTTTATCCGGAAGCTACCGACGAATCACCGGTTAACCCAATGGCGCCAGAACCTCTTTGCAGCGCCTTTACCGAGGCGATACAGGCACTGGAAATCCAGATCCGGGAACGCCTGATTCTGCTCAAGCAATTTGACCGCTACGTTGTCTCCAATCTCGGGATGCTGCTGGACGAAGCCAACCGCATTCTGATTCAGGCCGGCATCATCCCGAATTTCCGTTATCACGGCAAAGCGGGACAGCAGCATGGTGCTTCAAAGGCACAAGGCGCCAGCAAGGGGGCATCCGAGGCCTCAGACTCCGCAACTCACACAATGGCCGGGGAATCCGGTAACAGCAGCGCTGTTTTCGACCAGATCAGGCAGATGCTGGCACTGCAACGGGCCAATGCCGGGGTTCCGCCCCGGTCATCCGACCCCAAGGTTCGCGTAGTCGGTGATTCGGAGCTGGCCAGCTTACTGAATTCGCTGCCTCTTGCAGGTATCCGGCACGACCAGGGCGACCTGAGTAACGGGGAGCCCGTCACTATCGATCTGAGACAGTTGATGCAACAGCTGCTTGCCAAGGCAGATGCGGGGGATGGCCGAAAACCGGCACTGAACGAGGTCGACGAAGATCTCATCAATCTGGTGTCCATGTTGTTCGAGTTTATTCTTGATGATTACAACCTGTCTGCTCCGGTTCAGGTTCTGATCAGCCGCCTTCAGATTCCGATACTGAAAGTGGTCATCCGGGACAGGAGCTTCTTCAGCCAGGCCACGCACCCGGCCAGACGCCTGCTGAATTCCCTCGCCCGGGCAGGCATTGGATGGAGCAGCAGCGACGAGAAAACCAAGGATAAGCTGTACGGCCAGATCCACAACATCGTTCAGAGGATTCTCAACGAATTTGATGGCGATATAGCGCTGTTCGAGACACTGAACCAGGAGTTTGAGCAATTCCTGGAACGGGAGAACCGCAAAGCCTCACTGGTTGAGCAGCGGACCCGGGAATCGGAAAGGGGCCGAATCAAATCCCAGACAGCACAGCAAACCGTCGATAACCTGCTGAAAGAAAAAGTATCACGCTACAAACTGCCAGAATCGATCCACGACATTCTGATCAACGGCTGGAGTCGGGTGATGTTTCTCGCCTACCTCCGGGACGACATCGAGCATCGCTGGAATACAACGGTGAAGGTGGTTGATGACCTGATCTGGTGCCTGCACCCCCATCAGGAAGATGACGAGAGGGACCAATGGGTGCGGGTTGTGCCGGGCCTTTTGAAAACCCTGAAATCCGGTCTGGTGGAGGTTTCCTACAATTCGTCCAGGCTGGACGAAATGATGAGCCACCTGAAACATGAGCTGGCCGAAGCGTTCCGGACCAATGCGGCCATAGAAGCACGGCAGGACTCCCCGCAAGAGATTGAAGAGGAGGAGATCGCTACCGTTCACCAGACTGCGGTCGAGAGACAGCAGGAACTGGAAGAAGCGGCAGTTTCCGAGTACGTCGCCCAGATTGACAGCATTGAAATCGGTAACTGGGTTGAATTTCGCCTGGTCAATGGCGCCAATTTCCGCTGCAAGCTTTCCGCCATTATCGAGGAAGCCGAGTGCTTTGTCTTTGTCAACCGGATGGGGCTGAAGGTCATCGAGAAAACACGGATCCAGCTGGCCCACGAAATGCGCCGTGGTCGCCTGACCCTGCTGGAGCAGGGCGCCTTGATCGACCGCGCCCTGGACGCTGTTGTCGGCACCTTACGGAGTAAAACGGCCTGACATTAATGGTCGAAGCAGGCAGAGCCAGCGCCCTTCCGGCAAGATACCGGATCGCCCTTGCACTGTCCCTGGCGCTACTGCTTCATACCCTTTTGCTCTCTGGTATTCCTTCACCGGTCAGGGAGCGACAGGAAGCCCATCGCGAAAGCCTGGAATTTGAGCTGATTCCCCCGGGTACTGATAAGACTTCCCGGCCTGGCCAACCATCCGATGCAATCCGTCGGCCAGCACCTCCCACTCCACGTTTTACGGCGGAGCCTGTGGAGCCGATAGTAACCCGGCAAAGCCCTGCCCCCCTGAACGCTCCCAGACAGACTGCCCCCGAGCCAAAGCCCGAAACACCGGAGATCACCCGTAAATCAACAGCCAGTAACAGCGCCCACGCCGGGGAGGTTGCACAGCCGGAAGTGCAAGCCACCGACGCAACGGTAACCCGCATTACCAAATCCCCGGCCGAGCAAGATCCATACCTGGTAATCCTGGCGACACATCTGGCGCGCCAGCTTGAACAGGTCAGGGTCCCGGCAATGAGAGAACTGTCCCGGACTGTGGCAATGGAAGTGGAGCTACAACTGCTGGGTAACGGTGCCCTGACCCGGGCAAGAGTGCTGAAATCAACGGGAATTGAGGGGATCGATGAGGCCGCCTACCGGGCGGCCCTGGCGGCAAGCCCCTACCCCAGACCGCCTGAAGGGGAAAACAGCCAGAATCGTTTCGAGGTTGAACTGGTATTCACCCCGAAACGGCTCTGATTCAAGACCGCTCTCTGGCTTCTGCCTGCTTCGCAGCCTCTTTGACCATTCTGGCCAGTTCACCGCTCTCGGACATTTCGAGAATGATGTCACAACCACCAACGAGCTCGCCATTGATGTAGAGCTGTGGATAGGTGGGCCAGCTGGAATATACCTTGAGGGCCTCACGGAGCTCCTGGTTGTCCAGGATATTCACGAACGCAAAACGTTCACCGCAGGCCATCAGGGCCTGCACGGTTTTAGCGGAAAAGCCGCACTGGGGCGCCTGGGGACTGCCTTTCATGTATAGGATGACCGGGTTTTCGTTGAGCTGGCTTTTGATGGTTTCATTGATATCCATGAACATTCACCTCTGTTGGAACAGTCTTGCCACACGGCAATTCGCTTGACACTCATTGTACACGGGTGCCCAACCGCGCACCAAACACCGTGATATGACCTCAGACAACGCCATGGGTTCCGGCCCGGTTGCAGCGTTGTCATACCTGCCCCGAAGGGCTAGACTTGATGCCCCGTTTTTTTCAGGCAACGTTCAGGCAATCCCGCCCGCCGCGGGGTTCGTTGAGATAAGGGCCATTTCATGGCGGCAAGACATTTTCTGACACTAAACGACATGACCACCAGTGAACTGGAAGGCCTGGTTGATCATGCCACTGCACTGCGCAATGAATGGCGCCAGGGCAAGGTTCGCGACTCCCTTAAAAATCGCGTGCTTGCAATGATTTTCGAAAAGTCATCAACGCGCACCCGGGTTTCCTTTGAAGCCGGCATGGCCCAGCTCGGTGGCTCCGCGATGTTCCTGTCGCCACGGGACACCCAGCTTGGCCGGGGCGAACCCATTGAAGACTCCGCCATCGTTATTTCGAGCATGGTGGACGCGGTGATGATACGCACCTTTGCCCATGACACGGTCAGGCGTTTTGCCGCCGCTTCCCGGGTTCCGGTTATCAATGCCCTGACGGATGAGTTCCACCCCTGCCAGTTGCTGGCCGATATGCAGACCTATCGGGAACACCGTGGCAGCATTCGTGGCGCCACCGTGGCCTGGATCGGCGATGGCAACAACATGTGCCACTCCTACATCAACGCGGCGGCCCGGTTTGATTTCCACCTGAATGTTGCCTGCCCCGAAGGCTACGAACCCGCCGAATCCCTGGTCAGGGCAAGCAGTGATCGCGTAACCCTGTTTCGCGAACCGGCAGAAGCCGCGCGCAATGCCAACCTGTTGGTAACGGATGTCTGGGCATCCATGGGCCAGGAAGACGAACAGAAAGCCCGCGAGAAAGCGTTCAGTGGCTACCAGATCAATCCGGAGCTCCTGGCCGTGGCGAACAAAGACGCCTTGTTCATGCACTGCCTGCCAGCCCACCGGGGCGAAGAGATTTCCGCAGACATGATGGAACATCCCGCTTCGGTGGTGTGGGACGAGGCCGAAAACCGCCTGCACGCCCAGAAAGCCCTGCTTGAGTTTCTCATTCTGAACCACCTGGACTGACTCCATGAGTACGACCGCGCAATCTCCTGCAGACTGGCTGCTTGAGGTCAACAACCTGTCTTGTGGCTACGGCGGGGATTCCGTGGTCAAGGATGTCAGCTTTGCCTTGAGCCACGGCGACATCGGCTGTCTTCTGGGCCCCAGCGGCTGCGGCAAAAGCACCATCCTGCGGGCCCTGGCCGGCTTCCTGCCGTTGACGGGTGGTGAAATCCGCCTTCAGTCTCAGGCCATAAGCCTGCCCGGTCGCACCCTGCCGCCCGAGAAACGCCGGATTGGCATGGTGTTTCAGGACTACGCCCTGTTTCCGCACCTGACAATCGCCGATAACGTTGGCTTTGGCCTGCGCAATCTGGGCAAAGCGGAAAAGCGGCAGAAGGTCATGGAGTTACTCAATGTCGTTCACCTCCAGGACCTGGCCGATCACTACCCCCATGAACTTTCCGGAGGCCAGCAGCAACGGGTTGCCCTGGCCCGGGCTCTGGCACCCGAGCCGACCCTGATCCTGCTGGACGAGCCGTTTTCCAATCTGGATGCGGATTTGCGCCGGCGCCTGAGCCTGGACGTTCGCGAAATTCTCAAAACCCTCGGGATCAGTGCCATCCTGGTGACCCACGATCAACAGGAAGCCTTCGCCATGTGCGATCAGGTGGCGGTGTTGCGGGACGGCGTGATCCAGCAGTGGGACGTGCCGTACAATCTCTATCATGAGCCGGCAAACCGCTTTGTGGCCAGCTTCGTCGGCCAGGGCGGGTTCATCCCCGGTCTGGCCCTGGGACCAGATACCATCGAATCGGAACTGGGCACCATTCGCGGCAACCGGGCCTACAAGTGGTCCTCGGGAACCCTCGTAGACGTACTTATCCGGCCGGATGACATTGTCCACGACCCAGGCTCGGATCTTCGACCGAAGGTGATCGAGAAAACCTTCGCAGGCACCTCAACGCTTTACCGCTTTCGCTGCTCGGAAGACACCGAGTTCGAGGCCCTGTTCCGAAGTCATCTGGACTTCCATCTCGGCGAGCATGTACCGGTACGCGTGGAGGCGGATCACCTGATCGCTTTTGAGCGCACCGGCTGAACCAGGCTCAGTTATTGCAGACCCGCTCCACGGCATCAATCCAGCCGGCATAGAGGGATTCGCGCAGGGCTGGCCGCATGCCGGGGTGGAACTGGCGCTCACAGGCCCAAAGTCCGGATATTTGCTCGAGACTCTCGAACACACCCGTCTGCAGCCCGGCGAGGTAGACGGCCCCGAGTGCCGTTGTTTCCGTGACCCTTGGCCGGTCAACGGTGACATTCAGGATATCCGCCAGGAACTGCATCACCCAGTCATTCACCACCATGCCGCCATCCACCCGCAGGGACTCAAGCCGGGCACCATCATTCTGGATAGCGCGCACCAGGTCTTTGGTCTGGTAACACACCGATTGCAGGCCCGCCGTGACAATCTCGCCAATCCCCGTGTCCCGGGTCAGGCCCATAATGGCCCCGCGGGCGTGAGGGTCCCAATGAGGCGCGCCCAGACCGGTAAACGCCGGAACAAGGTACACCGGATTATCGACACCCACCGCCTCCGCGTGGGTCGAGGACTCATTGGCGTGGGCAATCAGCTTCAGCCCATCCCTCAGCCATTGCATGGCCGCACCGGCGACGAAAATGCTGCCCTCCACGGCGTAGCAGGGCCTCCCGTTGAGGCGATAGGCCATGGTCGTTAGCAAACGGTTCTCGGAACGAACGGCCTGATCCCCGGTATTGAGCATCAGAAAACAGCCGGTGCCGTAAGTACTCTTGGCCATGCCCGGCTTGAAGCAGGCCTGCCCCATCAGGGCGGCATGTTGATCGCCGGCCATGCCTGCAATCATGACCGGGCTTCCCAGCCAATGTGATTCCGAAGTGCCATAATCCGCTGCACTGTCCAACACGTCCGGTAACAGGGCGCGGGGCACACGGAACAGGGCCAGGAGTTCGTCGTCCCATCCCTGCTGGTGAATATTGAAAAGTGCCGTGCGCGAGGCATTGGTGGCATCGGTGCAGTGTGACTTGCCGCCAGTCAGATTCCAGAGCAACCAGCTGTCCACCGTGCCGAACGCCAGGTCTCCGGATTCCGCCCGCCCACGGGCCCCCTCCACGTTGTCCAGTATCCAGGCAATCTTCGTGGCCGAGAAATAGGGGTCGATAAGCAGCCCCGTCCTCTCGGTGACGCTGTCTTCGTGGCCGTCAGACTTGAGCTTGGCGCACCAGGAGGCAGTGCGGCGATCCTGCCAGACAATGGCATGGTGTATGGGCTTGCCAGTGGCCCGCTCCCAGATCACCGTGGTCTCGCGCTGATTGGTGATGCCAATGCCTGCCAGGTTGCTGGCCTCAACGCCGGCCTTCTCCAGAGCACCCCGGCACACCGCCAGGGTACTGTCCCAGATTTCCAGGGCATCATGCTCAACCCAGCCATCCTTTGGGAAATACTGATGAAACTCCTGTTGATCAGTCGCAACGCAGTTACCTGTCTGGTCGAAAACGATTGCGCGGGTGCTGGTTGTGCCCTGATCAATGGCAAGCAGATAGCGGGTCATGGACGGCCTCCTGTTGTTTCTTCCGATTTTAACAGCGGGGGCCCCAGGAAAGAGTGAACAATCCGGAATTTGGCGGCAGCCATAAAAAAAGGGCCGGAAAACCGACCCTCAAATGACGAATGAAACAAGGAAGTTCGTAAGAACTACAACCTCAAAAGTCATCCCTTACGATGTCTATTATTAACGCGGGGGCAGGAAACTTCAGTAGCGCTTGTGTAGCAGCTTTGTTACATCAGGTGAGTCAGTGAGGACTGGTTCACACAATGGGATTCAGTGGTTTCTTTCTGGGCCAGACCAGGCTGAACCTGGCGCCGCCAAGGGTGTCGCTTGTGCCGACGAAAGCCTGGCCGCCATGCCAATACAGAATCCGCCGGACAATGGACAAACCAAGACCGTAGCCGCCGGAGGTACGGGTACGGCTGTCGTCCAGCCGGGCAAAGGCTGTGAACACTTTTTCCCAGTCCTCCTCCGGAATTCCGGGACCATCATCCTCCACGTCTATCCGGCAGTTATCCTCGTCAAAATGACAGCTTACGACGACCTTGCCAGCCGCATAGCGACCCGCGTTACCCACCAGATTCTGAATAGCCCGATGCAGGTAACGAGGCTCAACATCCGACAGTGCCCAGCGTTCGGACATCTCATCAATATTGTCCTGAATACTCAGTTCTGGTCGCACCAGTTGCTGCTCCGCAACCACCTGGCGGACAATGTCGGTTACCGAGGTTTCCTGAAGGGAGAAAACCGGGCCGCCCTGCTCCAGCCTGGCGTAGGTGAGAATCTCGTCGATCAGTTCATCCAGTTCCTGTATATCGCCGTCGATACCGTCCAGTTGTTTCTGGAGCGAGGCCTGATCCTGACAGTCCTCGATCATCTGGACACCAAACCGGATTCGGGCCACCGGGGTGCGCAATTCGTGGGATACCGCGTGAATCATTTCCCGCTGCACCTGCACCAGCCGCTGGATATGCTCGGCCATGCCGTTAAAGGAAGCGGCCAACCGGGAAACCAGGGTCCCTTCGCCCGCCTGAACCCTTGCCCCCATTTCGCCGCGGGCTATGCGAACAGCCACCGACTCAACGGTTCTGAGATTGTTATCCACTTCCCGAAGCGCCAGGAACAGGGCGACCGCCAGCACGCCACCCAGCACCATAACCAGCAGGAGAACAACGGGCCAGGACCAGGCGCTGAAGGGAGCCGGCATATCGATCCGGAACAGCTCACCGTCCGAGAGTTGAATAATGACTCTGCCGCTGTCATCAGAGCCCTCTGTATAGAATGCCAGGCCGCGGTCGGCAACCTGGCCCAGAACGTCCGAACCCGGCAGCAAGGTTGAATCATCCAACGGACGAACCCCGACATTGAGGACCCGCGCCATTTGGGCCGCAACATCGGGACGATTCTCCGGTGGTGCTGAGTCAAGATGCCAGCGGAAGATCAGCCCGGTGGTTTCCGCCACATCGCGGTAAGGGTCGGTCAGGCGCAGTTGCAAAACCTGCCCCGAGAGACCCGCGATGAGGACCCGGTAGCCGGCACCACTCTCGATTCCGACCACCTGGCCGTAACCCAGTCTCTCGAGCGCAACCTGGGAAAGGACAAATTCGGAGGCGGCCCCCACACGGAAATCAACGGTCGATCTCAGCCAATGATATTGCTGCGCTGGCGCCGGCGTGGCTGCCAGCCACCGCATCACAGGCTCAGGAAAGCGCTCATGCCAGAACTGGGAACGAACCGAATTGATACCGGTAAACAGGAGAGCACACAAAAGAACAACCAACGCGGTAAGACCGGCAAGGCGGGCATAAAGCTTGAGGAAGAATTTCAGGGGCATGATACCAACCCTGGCATGGAACACCGATGTGCAGGCCGTTTGCACACCGGCTCCAGAGACTGAATCGTCAGGCTTCCTTTACAAACAGGTAGCCTTTACTGCGAACGGTCTTAATGCGCCGTGGATGGATAGGATCATCACCGATTTTGGGGCGAATCCGCGACACCCGTACATCAATGGAGCGATCCTGGCCGTCGTACTCGATACCGCGCAGCGCCGTAAAGATTTCTTCCCGACTCAGGACCCGGCCCGCATTGCTGGCCAGCAGCCAGAGCAGGTCGAATTCGGCGCTGGTCAGATCGATACTCTCGTCACTCAGCCAGGCTTCACGCATGGAACGATCAACAACCAGGTCATTGAACTGAAGGCGCACCGGCTCTTCGCCGCTCGCTTCATCAGCTGAGCCCTGCCCCGCCTCGGTGACCCGTCTCAGCATGGCTCGGATACGGGCAAGCAAAACCCTGGGTTTGACCGGTTTGCCAATATAATCGTCTGCGCCCATCTCCAGACCAAGAACCTGATCCAGATCATCCGTGCGGGCGGTCAGCATGATGATAGGACCGGAATAGAAGGGGCGCACCCGGCGACAGATGGACAGGCCATCTTCCCCCGGCAACATCAGATCCAGCACCACCAGGTCGGGCTGCTCGTTGCGGATCCGCTCCACCGCAGGGCCACCGTGAGTTTCCAGGGAGACGGTCAACCCGTTGCTTTCAAGATACTCACGGGTTAACTCAGCCAACCGCTCGTCGTCCTCGACAATCAGAATTCGCCAACTTTCGTTTGTCTGTTCCACGCCATCCGTCTCTGGTTTTGTTATTCCGGTTTCAGGTCACTTTATGTACCCGACAATACAGGCAACCTGTTGTAACAGCAATTATACATGCTATTCAGAAATATACATGGAACCGCTGTTTCGTTACAGCCCGTGACACAGCGCACGGCGATGTCGGTCTGCCTTGCGATGTCACAGACACGCCACTTCCTGGTCACCGGTGCGTCACACCGGCGTCATAGGCTGGTCGGGAAATGGAAACAAAAGAGCGCCGGGCATGGGATGGTCTATTCGCCCGTGGGCCCAGCGATTGAGCCCGCAACTGGCGAGCTGGACCAAGGCGAGGACCGCCTCGTCAAAACAGCGGGCGGCCCTGAGCCACCTCGTCTTCCGTCGCTTCACGGCGGCCGACAATCTCCAGATCAAAGTACAGGGTAAAACCCGCCAGCGGGTGGTTGGCATCAACCCTGACCAGATTGCCATCGATACCAACTACCTGCACAATTTGCGCTTCGTCCCCGGTGTTGGTCTGAAATTTCATGCCAACCTGCAGATTTTCAATTCCTTCAAACAGTGAGCGTGGCACCTTGCGCACCAGCTCCGGCTTATGTTCACCATAGGCCATCGCGGGCGGCACCGTCACCTCGAGGCAGTCGCCCACGTTGCGGTCCTTCACGGCCTGCTGGATACCCTCAATAATCTCGGGGCTGCCGTAGACAAAATGCAAAGGCTCGCTGCCCTCGGAAGTATCAACCAGCTCGCCGATCTTGTTCTTCAGCACATAGTGGATAGTAAACACATCGGGTCTTGCTTGTGGAGCTGTCATCAGGTTTTCGGGTTTCCTGTATCCGGTGGTGATTCGAGCTGTTTCAGACCATGAATAACCAGCCGCTGATCCAGCTTGTCCCGCAATCCGGAAGGCGCCGACAGCCCCATGCGCTCAAGCAGGACCCCATAGCGGCCATCATCGTCCCGGGCCCGGAGGGCCTGCCACAGGGTCGCCAGTTTACCACGGCGAGTAGCCGTTGCGGCCTTTAGCCCCTTAAGGGCTTTCCCTAACATCAGCTCTTCATCGGTAAAATCCCTGCCAAACGGAAACGGCGGGAACAGGCCCGTATCGCCGGTTGCCGACACCGCGCGGCGGATTGATGCCGGGGTGTTGTTACCCCAGGACGCCGGAAGTTTGAAGGCAGGATCTACCTTGCCCGCCTTCTGGGCCTTGCTCAGAAGCTCCTGCTGGAACCGGGAGTCGGCGATGCGGATCAGCCTCAGGAACACCTGCTCATCGGACTGTCCTCTGAGATCCGCAATGCCGTATTCGGTAATCACAATGTCCCGGAGGTGACGCGGAATGGTGCAGTGGCCATAGCTGAATACAATGTTCGACAACACCTTGCCACGAGACTGCCGGGTACTGCGCAGCGTCAGTATGGAGCGGGCACCCGGCAGTTCGTGGGCCATGGCCACGAAGTTGTACTGCCCGCCCACGCCGCTGACAACCCGGCCATCTTCCAGGCCGTCCGATACGCCAGCACCATTGAGGGTGTACATCATCGCCGAATTGATAAAACGTCCATGTACCCGTTGCGCAGCCTTCAGCTTCTGATCGCCAAACCGGTGATCGTAAAGGTGGTTGATAAAGTTCACGCTGGTCATGCAGATCTTCGCGCGCTGATCGTCGGTCAGCTCCCTGAGGGACTGGTAGAACCGCTCGGGCCCGACGTAGAAGCCACCGTGCATGGCGATGCCGCCGGTGAGTCGCTCTCCGAGAATCAGCGTTTCAATGGCTTCCCGGGCTTCCGGGTTGTCCAGATCGCCCTCAACGGACTGATCGCCGGCACGCAGCCGCCCACCCTTGAATTCCACAGTCTCCCTGAAAATCCCGTACCGGACCAGCCAGTGGACATCCCGGGCCCGCAGCGGACTGTCGATCAGCTTCTCCCGGCGCAACACATCCAGGGAGGCCAGCGATACCCGCTCGGTCATGTCCCCGTTATTGATCAGGGACTGAAGGCCGGCATGGTCGTAGACTTCTCGGCGCAGAATGCCGTGTTCCATCAGATAGAGAAAACCATCGACCATCATCTCGCTACAGCCATACAGCCCCTGCTCGAAGGGCCCGGTTCCACCATCTTCGCTGACCACCGGGAAGTTCTGATCAACCTTGAGGTGATCAAACACGTTCCGCCAGGCATCGTTATGACTGTGCCTGAGTATGGCGCTGTGAACCAGGGCAGCGCCCAGTGAGCCAATTCCGACCTGAAGCGTGCCACCGTCTTTCAACAGGGTGCTGGCATAAAACCCGATCAAATGATCTTCCGGACTGACAGACATCGGCGGCGCAGAGAAAAGCGGGTAATCGCCGGAGGGCTGATCAAGCACTATATCGAAACGATCTGCCCCGATAGCGGCATCGTGCCCGAACCACGGCAGGTTCCGGTTCGTCTCTGCCACCACGGCGACCGGCGTGCCCGCGGCTTCCCGCTCCCGAAACCGTGGAATCAGGTCCAGCGTCAGGTCTGGGTTGCAACTCAGGCTGACTTGCCCGGGCTGTCCATGTGCCTCCCCCGGCGCCACCATCTGGGCAACCACATTCACACCCACCGCCATGAGATCGCGAACCGCATGGGTGTAGTTGGTGCAAACGTAATGGCGCTGCTGGGAGCCATTATTGAGGTAACTTCCGGCCTTGAAGAAAAACTCGGAAACCTGGACATTCTCTGGCAGGCGATTTGACGATACGTCCCGGGCATAGGTCAGTTCAGGAATAGCGCCGTACAGGCGCTCCACAAACGGCCCCATAAAGCGCTGCTCCAGTGACGAACCTCCTTTCGGCGCCAGCAGCGACAGCGCCGTGACAATATGCAAACGGATTTCCGGGTCATCCTTGGCCCGCTGGTAGAGCGCATTAACGAACCGGACGGGCTTCCCCAGTCCCAGAGGTAAACCCAGTGTGATGTTCTTGCCAACCCGGCGAACCACCTCATCAACACAGGCGTTCACATCATTCGATACCTGCACTTTATCCATTGCCATTACCAAGCTCCTTACAGGCTAATCAGGATGTCAACGGGGATAATCACACGAGCCCCGGGCGTAAACAATGCGCCAGGTCATGATTTGAGGATTTGCATGCACCAACGGCAGAGACGGGAACAGACCGGACGAGCTAACCGAAACAGTCTCAACAGAAAGAAGGGGGAATTATCAGAAGTTCCACTTCAGGTTCAGGCGGGCGCCCTCGTTCAACAGAGAAATGCCATGGTCCGCCTGGGCCGGATCGGACGCATACTGCTTACCGGTGTTCCTGGAACGGGTCAGTGTGAGGCTTAGCAGCCGTGAACCGATTTCGGCGAAAGCCTCGGAGCTGTCGTAATCAAAATCACCGGACATCCGCTCCTGCAGCTCGTAAATTTCTTCGGCCGTCGGAGCGTTTTCGGCTTCCTCAAACGCACGCCCGGAAGCTTCGGCACGGACAACAAAAGCAATGAGATTGAGAGCGAGTAATGCAACAAAGATGCGAATAATCATGACACTGACTGAGACCTTTTCCGAAACGTTAGTCTACGGATACCTATAGCTAAAGTCTAATGATTCAGCGCCAGAAAGATGTGAATCCGCACACAAACGCGCCGCCTTTTTGTCATCGGATCAGCGCATTTTCGTCAAAAAATGATCCCAAACATTTCAGACTGTAACCGCAGCCCCGCCCGGCCTGGCAAATGAACAGGCCAATAAGGGTAACGCCGATATCCGTCTTTCCAGGCTTTTGTGTTTGCCTATCGTCTCCGGGTCGGCGCATTTCACAGGTAAAGGGAATGTCACGGGAGTGTCGCATAACGGTCATGTCAGCTTTTCATAGTAGGGGCATGTCAAAGGAAGCACAGGATACACCGTGACCGAGACCGTGCAGGCTAACCGGCGCCAACAACACATTACCATTGTTTCGGAGACTTTTCCGCCGGAAATCAATGGCGTGGCAAACACGCTCAGGCATCTATGCCAGGGACTGATGCAGCGTGGGCACCGGGTGACGGTTATAAGGCCGCGACAGCAACATGAGCGCAAAGGCAACTTCGCCGTTGCCGGCGAGGCCCTTTTCACCCGCGAGCATGTGGTAACAGGATTGCCTTTACCCGGCTACGCGGACCTGCGCTTTGGCCTGGCCCGGACCCGTCACCTGAAAAAGCTCCTGGCTACCGACCGGCCCGATGCCCTCTACGTTGCCACCCAGGGCCCACTGGGCGTCGCCGCCACATCGGCGGCACACCAGATGGGCATCCCGGTGAGCTCCGGCTTCCACACCAACTTTCACAGCTACAGTCGGTATTACGGCGTCGGCATGCTGGAGCGATTGCTGTGTCTCTATGGCCGCTGGTTCCATAACCGCACTGCCATCACCCTGGTACCAACCCGAAAAATGCAGCAAGCGACGCGGGCCATGGGCATTCCGGCAACCGGACTCTGGAGTCGGGGCGTGGACTGTCATCGATTCACTCCCCACAAGCGGGACAGCGCGTTGCGAGAATCCTGGGGGCTACAGCCCAACGACAGAGCCATTCTGTACGTCGGCCGACTCGCACCGGAGAAAAACCTGCGAATGGCGGTTGCCTGCTTCGAGCGTATCCGGGGTCTCCACCCCCAGGCCAGGTTCATCCTGGTTGGCGACGGCCCGCTTCGGCGTCAACTGGCTGAACGCCACCCGGACTACGTGTTCTGCGGCACCCAGTGCGGTGATGACCTCGCTCGGCATTTTGCCTCCGGAGACCTGTTCCTGTTCCCAAGCAAGACCGACACCTTCGGCAACGTGGTTCTTGAAGCCATGGCCAGTGGCCTGGGTGTCGTTGCCTTTAATGATGCGGCGGCGGCCGAACACATCCGCCACGAGGAAAACGGCATGAAAGTGCCCCTGGATCAGGACGAGGCTTATGTCGACAGTGCCCTCCGACTGGCCGATCAGCCGACCCTGCTGAACCGGATCAGGGCCCAGGCCAGGCTGGACGCCCTGGAGCAGAGCTGGAATTCGCAGATCGACCAGTTTGAGCTACTGGTTTTCAACCAAACCGCAAAGGCCGGATACCATGCCGTCAACAAGCAAAGCATCTCGCTTCTTTGAACTGGCAGACCAGCGGGAAGTCGCTTTCTGCCAGTCCATCAACCGTGCTGTTCGTTTCCGGCCAGCCCTTGGCTATTTCCGACTGGTAAGCCGACTCGGAGACGGCTGGTTCTGGTACGCCCTGATCCTGTCCATCCCCTTTGTTTATCCGGCATCGGGCCCTGGTCTGGCGCTGCTCATGGCGCTGACGGGACTCACCTGTACCGTCAGCTACAAGCTGCTCAAACGCTGGCTTATCCGGGAACGACCGTTTATATCCTTCCCGGCCATCAACTGCGGCACACCGCCCCTGGACCGCTACAGCTTTCCCTCCGGCCACACACTTCACGCCGGCTGCTTTCAGGTTATGCTCACCGTGGCCGAACCGGCGCTAGCGCTGATCGTGCTCCCGTTTACCCTCAGCGTTGCCGCATCACGGGTGATTCTGGGCCTGCACTACCCCAGCGACGTCGCCGCGGGCGCCCTGATCGGTGGGCTGATGGGCTACGTCGCAATGACCTGGCTGTACCCGGACTTCGCCAGGCTTTTCACAGGGTCTTTCTGACCGCTAGTCGAACAGACGCAACTGCGTAACAGGGGCGCCGTCATTGCGGAAACGCACGCCCAGCCCCAGCAGCCGCACCGGCCTTTCCCGATTGGTTACCAGCTCGGCAAGCAGCGGCAGGTAATCTTCCAGGGCGGGCTCCCTGACCTGCTCCCGAACCCGTTCCAGGGTGTGGGTTGAGAAATCGCTGTAGCGGATCTTGATAAAGAGCTTGTGGATTGGTTTCTGACGCGCCCTGCGGGATAGCCGTAGATTGAGGTCGGCTACCAGAGAGGCCATGACCATCTCGCACGCCGCCATATCCGGCAAATCCTGGGAAAAGGTTCGCTCCACGCTGACCGACTTGGCGATCCGCGACACCACCACGGCCCGGTCATCCCGGCCATGGGCCATCTCGTGCAGACGATAGCCCTGCTTGCCGAAGCGCTCTATCAACACCTCCGCCCCAAGCGCCTGCATGTCACCGCAGGTCTTGACCCCAAGCGCGTGAAGTTTCGAGGCCGTCACCTGCCCTACTCCGAACAGCTTCTCAACCGACAATCCCTGCACAAATGCCTCAACGTCCTCCGGGCCAATGACAAACAGCCCGTCCGGCTTTTCCCAGTCGCTGGCGACCTTGGCGAGGAACTTGTTGGGCGCAACCCCGGCGGAAATGGTGATCCCCACTTCCCGGTGCACCCGCTCCCGAAGGTGGCGGGCCATCAGGGTGGCACTGCCTTTGTGATCGGTCACATCGGAGACATCCAGAAAGGCTTCATCCAGGGAAAGCGGTTCCACCAGATCTGTCAGTTCCCGCAGGATGGCCATCACCTGCTGTGAAACCGCCCGGTAGCGTCCCATGTCCGTCGGTACCGTCACCAGCCCGGGACACAGTCGTCGCGCCTCACTACCCGGCATCGCCGAACGCACACCGTAGGCACGGGCCTTGTAATTGCAGGTGGTCACCACGCCCCGCCCCCCATCGCCACCTACTGCCAGCGGCACATCCCGCAGGCTGGGATCGTCCCGCATCTCCACCGCCGCGTAGAAGCAGTCACAATCCACATGGATGATCTTGCGTTGTGGCATAATCGAGGGGCTCGCGTCGACTTTCTGTACATTTATACAGCCTTGTATCTTAAGTTAACATGCAGAGAATGTCAGGAACCCTTATCAACCGGCGCATCAACCATTGCGAGGCCACCATGAGCAACCCGATTCCTGAAGCAGAACGCACCGAAATTGAAGCAGCCGCCTTTCGCCGACTGGTCAGCCACCTGCGTGAGAACACCGAGGTGCAGAATATCGACATGATGAACCTGGCGGGTTTCTGTCGAAACTGCCTGTCCAAGTGGTATCGGGCGGAGGCGGATGAGCGGGGGTTCGAGATTTCCGATCCGCAAGCCCGGGAAGAAATCTACGGCATGCCCTACGAGGACTGGAAAGCCCTCTACCAAAAAGGCCCCAAGCAGGAACACAAATAATGACCATAAAAGATGCCGTGAGGATCCATCTGGCATCCCTGGACGCAGGCCATGCCAACTTCGACGATTCCCTGACCCTGATCGAACAGCACTTTGAGTATCAGCCCTGTGGCTTCCAGAACGGCCCCCTGGTCAACGCCGAGGGCGAAAACACCGGCTCCTGCCGGATCTTTGCCCTTGGCCAGTACTGCAACCTGAGTGAAGTCGACACGCTCAAGCTGTTTGCCCAGCATTATCAACAGGTTCTGGACGACCCGACCGGCGAGAGCCACGGCAACATCCGCCAGTTTATCAGCACCGGATGGTCCGGCATCCGGTTCGAAGGCGCACCTCTCCGGCAGCGCCCGAACCCAACCGGCAACATGACCAGGGAAGAGACTCCGTCATGAGCGATACCGCGACCTCCGGGGTAAAACAGGGTTTTCAGCTAAAAAGCGCCAGCGTGTCCATGACCGCCCTGGAGCTCTACTACTTTGACGACGGCGAGTTCGAAGAGGTCCTGCGGGACAAGATCAGCCAGGCCCCCGGGTTCTTCAAGGACATTCCACTGATCATCAGCCTGGAAAAGTACCAGGGGCTGGACAGCGAGCTGGATTTTTTCAAGATTATCGGAACCTGTCGGCGCAACCACATCCACGTGATCGGCGTGCGGGGCGGCAATGAAGACCAGCGCCGTCTGGCCCGTGGAGCGGCCCTGGCACTCCTGCCCGGCAACGGACAGCGGGATCGCATCCATGAAGCCGAACAGGCGGCCGCGGAGGTAGCAGAAACCGCAGGTGTTGCCGCGCCGACGGGCAGTGCCGGTGACCCACCTCCGGCCAAAATCATCTCCCAGCCGGTACGCTCCGGCCAGCAAATCCACGCCCCGGAAGGCGACCTGGTGATTCTGGCGCCGGTCCAGGCCGGGGCCGAAGTGCTTGCGGCAGGCAATATCCATGTGTACGGCCCCTTGAGGGGGCGGGCACTGGCAGGTATCCACGGGGCGGAGTCCGCGCGGATATTCTGTCACTCCATGGAGGCAGAGCTTGTGTCCATTGCGGGACACTATAAAATCTCCGAAGATCTTCAGGACAATGGCTGGAAAAGCGCCGTGCAGATCCAGCTCAGGGACGACCTGCTGGTGGTGACGCCACTGGACAAGGCCTGATATTGGGGCTGAATACAACAACTTGACCGGATAATTCGGCAGACACGACGAATCCACCGAGAAACAGGAACAGAACCTTGGCTAGAATCATTGTCGTTACCTCAGGAAAGGGCGGCGTTGGCAAAACCACCACCAGCGCCTCAATCAGCACCGGCCTTGCCAAACGGGGCCACAAAACCGTCGTTATTGATTTCGACGTGGGCCTGCGCAACCTTGACCTGATCATGAACTGCGAGCGCCGCGTGGTGTACGATTTTGTCAACGTTATTCAGGGCGAGGCGTCCCTCAATCAGGCACTGATCCGGGATAAACGGGTCAACACGCTTTATATCCTCCCGGCGTCCCAGACCCGGGAAAAAGAAGCCCTGACCAAGGAAGGTGTCGAAAAAATCATTAACGAGCTGTCCGAGACGTTTGACTACATCGTCTGTGACTCTCCGGCTGGCATCGAACACGGCGCCATGATGGCCCTGTACTATGCCGACGAGGCCGTGGTGGTCACCAATCCGGAAGTGTCTTCGGTGCGGGATTCGGATCGCATTCTGGGTATTCTGCAGAGCAAATCCCGGCGGGCCGAAATGAGCCAGGACCCGGTGAAAGAACACCTGCTGCTCACCCGCTACAACCCCTCCCGGGTAGAAAGGGGCGAGATGCTGTCGGTGGCCGATGTCGAGGAAATTCTCGCCATTCCGCTGTTGGGCGTTATCCCGGAGAGCCAGATTGTGCTGAATGCCTCCAACCAGGGCGTACCGGTTATTCTGGAAGAGGACAGCGACGCAGGCCAGGCCTATGAGGATGCAGTAGCGCGCCTGCTGGGTGAGGAACGGGAGCACCGTTTCATGACCGCCCAGAAAAAAGGTTTCTTCTCACGGATGTTCAAGGGAGGCTAAGGGATGAGTTTCCTGGATTATTTCAAAGGCAAAAAAAGCAGTAACACCGCCAGTGTGGCCAAAGAACGGCTCCAGATCATCGTCGCCCATGAACGCGGCCAGCGTGACCAGCCGGATTACCTGCCCCAGCTTCAGCAGGAGTTGCTTGAGGTCATCCGCAAGTACGTTCAGATCAGTGACGACATGGTGCAGGTAGAAGTCGACCGCAACGAAAGCTGTTCGGTTTTGGAGCTGAACGTCACGCTTCCCGAACGATAACTCTGAAAACCTGCCCTGGAAGTCTGCGCGGCAGAATTCGCGCAGACTTCCAGGGCAGGCCAGGAGTTACCTGGTTCACAATCCACTGTTTCCGTCGCCGTGCCGGTCTGAACCTCATGCTAGACTCGGCCCACCATCTGCAAGGAAGTGTACCCTATGAGAAAGACCATAGCCCATGGCATTACTGGCTGGGCCTCGGTCATCAACGGGCTTGCCTGTACGTTGCTGGCATTTGCTGTTGCCGCCAATGCCCAGGCTGAACTGCCCTCTGAAACCGATGAGGCGTGGACACTGCGCAAGAAAGCCAATGATATTCGTGTCTATACCATCGATCAGCCAGACTCCAGCTTTAAAGCCTTCAAGGCTGTGGCCGTTCTCGATGCGCCCATCGAAAATCTGATGGCTGTCATGGCCAACCCCGGCTCCTGCGTTGAGTGGGTGTACAACTGCACCGAATCCTATGCCTTCGGCGATGGCGAGTTCCGTGATCGGTTTGCCTATTCCGTGAACGACATGCCATGGCCGGTTACTGATCGGGATTATGTACTGCGCATCCGGACCCGGGGTGATGAAACCTCCGGTGAAATTGTCATGGATCTGAACGCCACCCCCAACCAGCGCACGCAGAGCAGCAGCCGGATCAGGGTTGATCGCTCTGATACCCTGTACCGGTTTACCCCGGACGGCGACAAAACCCGAATGGTTTGGGTTCAGCACACCGATCCCAATGGCGCACTACCGGGCTGGCTGGTAAATTCCCTGCTGGTGGACATTCCCGTGCAATCCATGGAGGAGCTGGAACGGGTTGCCAACAGCGAAAGGTACCAGGGTTACCGGCTGATTTACGACGAACAGGGTCAACTGACCGGTGTAAGTCGCTCTGCCCCCTGAGCCGACAGACCTTGAGGGGATGACGCGCACGGTATCACGCGCTAAGCTTTGGAAAAGGACTTTAGAAGGCAGCCCACATCAATGACCGTTCTCGCTTATGAGATCATGACACCGAGCATCAAAGCCGTTCCGCAATCCTGGACCATGGGTCGGCTTGCCCGCTTTCTCACCGACAACGAAATAACCGGCAGCCCTGTGACCGACGACGATGGCGAGATCGTGGGCATTGCCACCCTGAAAGACATCACCGAATTCCGCTGGAATGCCACCCGCTCTGATGCCGACAGGCATCTGACACCGGAGGAGCGCGAGGAAGCCCGGCGCCTTCGCATGATCATCTTTGAAGAAATGGGCAAGGTGCCGGTGGAAGTCCGGGATATCATGACCCCTATCGTTTTATCGGTTGACGAGACAACGCCGGTGCGGGACATTGCGAATGTCATGATGCGCGAACACCTGCACCGGATCTTTGTCACCAGGGACGCAAAAATCACGGGCATCATAACTACTTACGATATGCTGAAAGTGATCTCGGATGAGGAACTCACGCAACGCTGCGCCCGAAACGACTGAGCCACCAGAGAGGTAGCGCCACCTATGCCCAGAGCACCGCAAGCTCGCCGGAAGATGTACGTCCTAGATACCAACGTCCTGATTCACGACCCGAACGCCCTCCTGAACTTTGAAGAACACGATGTCATCCTCCCGATGACAGTCCTCGAAGAACTCGACAGCCTCAAATCCGGCAAACAGGCCGTGGCGGCCGACTGCCGCCAGGCTATACGCAACATTGACAAATTGCTGGGCGACGCCAGCCCGAAGGAAATTGAGAAAGGTGTTCCCATCGTGCGGGGCAAAAAGGCCGACCCTCTGGGCAGACTGTCGATCCTGATGAGCACGGAGCACACGGGCAACCACTCCCTCCCGGAGCACCTCAACGACAACAAGATCATCAATACCCTGGCGGCACTGCAGGACCGGCACAAGTCCCGGGACATCATCCTGGTGTCCAAGGACATCAATATGCGCCTCAAGGCGCGGGGTTTCGGGGTCGAAGCCCAGGACTACCACAACGACCAGCTTCTGGACGACATCGACCTGTTGCCCAAAGGGTACCGGGAATTTCCCAACTCCTTCTGGGACACCATCGAAAAGGTGGAAACCGTCCAGCGGGAAGGCACAACGGAACACATCCTGAAGCGGGAAGGTGAGCTGGCCAAGCTGAAGATCAACGAGTTTGTGGTGGATGAACTGGGCTTTGTCGGCAAGGTGGCGGATCTCACGGACACCCAGGTGATCATCAAGGACCTGCATCAGCACGACCTTCTGAACGAGGAGGTCTGGGGTCTGGTGCCCAGGGATATCTACCAGGCCATGGCCCTGAACCTGCTCCTGGACCCCGACATCCATCTGGTGAACCTCACCGGCTCCGCCGGCTCCGGTAAAACCATCCTGGCCCTGGCCGCCTGCATCGAGATGACCGTGGCCAGCAAACTGTACAAGCGGATCATTGCCACCCGCTCCACCCAGGGGCTGGACGAGGATATCGGCTTCCTGCCCGGCACCGAGGCCGAAAAAATGGAGCCCTGGCTGGGCGCCATTGTCGACAACCTGGAAGCGCTGCACGAAGACGACGAGAACATGACCGCCAGCGTGGACTACATCCTCAGCAAGGTGCCCCTGCACTTCAAGTCGATGAACTACATCCGCGGCCGCAGCTTCCAGCACAGCCTGATCATCATCGACGAATCCCAGAACCTGACGCCGCATCAGATCAAGACCATCATTACCCGCGCCGGCAACGGCTCGAAGGTGATCTGCCTGGGCAACCTGGCACAGATCGACACACCCTACCTGAGTGCGCTGAGCTCCGGTCTCACTTACATGACGGAACGTTTCAAGGATTTCCGCCACGGCGGCCACATTCACCTGCAGGGCGTTCCCCGTTCGGTACTGGCGGAATTTGCCGAGTCCAATCTCTAATGAAAAAGGGGTCAGAACCACAGTTCTGACCCCGTCTTCAGTCGGCCGGCGTCACACCCGATAACAACTCATAAAAAAGGGGTCAGAACTTCAGTTCTGACCCCGTGTTCAGCCGACAGGGCTCACACCCGAAAACGACTCACTTGTTCCGACATGTCGGAAGCCAGGTTCCTCAGGCGCTGGGTTGCATCGCCCGCGCGCCGGGTGCCCTGAGAAGTCTGCTCGGTGATCGCAACAATCTCATGAACATTCTGATTGATGGTTTCAGAAACACTGGTCTGCTCTTCGGCTGCGCTGGCAATCTGGGTATTCATATCCGTGATGGTGGCCACTGCCTGGCCGATGCGCTGCAGGGCTTCGTTGACCTGACGGGTTTCCTCAACGGTCGCTTCACTGCGCTCGCTGATTGAACCAATCAGTTTCACGGCATTGCCCGCGCCGGACTGGAGACGTTCGATCATGTCCTGAATTTCCTGGGTGCTCTGCTGAGTACGACGAGCCAGCGTGCGCACTTCATCCGCTACAACCGCAAAGCCACGACCGGCATCACCGGCGCGGGCCGCCTCGATGGCGGCATTCAGAGCCAACAGGTTGGTCTGGTCGGCGATTTCGCGGATAACCTCCAGCACGCTGTCGATTCGGCGGGAATCGGTACCCAGTTGTTCAATCACCTGAACACCTTCTCCCACCTGTTCCGAAAGCCCGCCAATAACGCCAATAGCCTGATGCACCAGGCCCTGGGCATCACAGACCTGCCCGTTGGCACGATCAGCAGCCTCTGAGGCCTCACTGGCATTATTCGCCACCTCCTGGGCGGCGGCGGTCATTTCATTCATGGCCGTTGCCACCTGGTCACTCTCGGATTTCTGCCGCTCGACGCCCCGCTCGGCCTCGCTCATGACCTGGGTAAGATCAGCCGTGGCTTCGTTCAGTGTCCGGGTTGATGACAGCACGCGTTCAACCAGTTCATGCACCTGGTCAGCGAAGCTGTTGAATGCCGTTGCCAGCTGGCCGAGCTCGTCCTTGCCGGAGACATCGAGCCGACGGGTCAGGTCGCCATCACCACTGGCAATATCGTTCATCGCCGATACGGCGGATTTCAGCGGCCGGATAATGCTGCGCACCACAATCAGGGCCAGAAGCACTATGATCGCCAGGGCAATCAGGGACGTGGTAACCGAACCGATTACAGCATCCGCCAGGGAGTCGCCGACCTGGGCTTCGATATCGGCCACATGGGTGTCCAGACCATCGATCCAGAAACCGGTCCCGATCATGACGCCCCACTCCGGCAGTATTTCCGCGTAACCCAGCTTGGGCGCCACTTCGCCAGTGCTGCTGTTCTTCCAGTGATAGGGAACATAGCCGCCGCCACTGCGGGCAGCCTTTACCAGTTCGCGGATCAGGTAAGTGCCATTGGGGTCCTGGAAATCCCACAGATTCCTGCCCTCCAGAGACTGGTTAACGCCATGCATCACGTTGACGCCGCGGGTGTCGTAAGCGAAGAAATACCCTGGGCTACCGGAATCGTCGAAACGAAGCTGGCGCAGGATCTCCCAGGCCTGCCGGCGTATTTCTGGATCATCAGCCGAACCCGGCTGATTGTACAAATGGGCGATGGACGTCCTGGCCAACTCCAGGTAATTCTTCAGCTCCCGGCGCTTGCTTGCTTCCATGTCTGTGGAAAAACCGGCAACGGCCTCTTCGCCAATCTCACTGGCCTGATTCAGGTTGTAGCTGGTAAGAAACGCGGTGAGCACGATAACCGGCACAAGAGCCAGTAACAGCACCCGGGTCTGGATGGTCAGGTTTTTCATGGCAGATGGCCTTTTTTGGTGAGCAAGCGGTCAGCCGGAACATTCGGCCCTGAACAGAGGTTGGCAACATTACGAAAAAAGACCGGCAATGTCATTGATGATACTGCATATTTTGTTTCTGCCCTGTAACGACAACGGTAAATTTTGTAGCTCAGTCTTTGAACTGCGCCTTATCCAGGCCGTGTTTACGCATTTTGTCGTACAGGGTTTTCCGGGCGATACCGAGCTGCACCATGGTGTCCTTGATACTACCGTGGCAGGCATTCAGGGCACTGATAATAGCCGAACGCTCGAACCCGTCCATCATCTCGGCGAGGGTCTGCCGGCCTGATACATTGGCGGCGGCCACGGGCCCGTTCTCATCCAGTGCGGCCGCTCCCAGCAATACATAGCGTTCCGCCAGATTCCTCAGTTCCCGGACGTTGCCGGGCCATGTGTGCTGTGTCAGGTGGGCCGCCTGGCCGGCATCCAGAGGAATACTCTCCCGGTCATACCGGGCGGCGGCAATCAGTACGAAGTGGTGAAACAATGTTGGAATATCGTCCTTGCGCTCCCGCAATGGCGGAATATCCACCTTAACAACATTGAGGCGATAATAGAGATCGGACCGGAAGTCACCTTTCTCACTGAGCGTTTTCAGGTCCGCCTTGGTAGCCGCGATGATACGCACATCCACCTCCTGTACCTGATTGCTGCCCAGGCGCTCCACCCGCTGTTCCTCCAGAACCCGCAACAGCTTCACCTGCAACGGCATGGGCATGCTTTCTACCTCATCCAGGAACAGAGTGCCCTTGTGGGCATGCTCGATTTTGCCGATGCGGCGTTTGTCCGCGCCGGTAAAGGCACCGGCCTCGTGGCCGAACAGCTCGCTTTCGATCAGGTTTTCCGGAACCGCGCCACAATTGATGGCAACAAAATTATGGGCGCTGCGAGCACTGTTCTCGTGAATGTAACGGGCCAGCGCATCCTTGCCGGAGCCGGTTTCGCCGTGCAGCAGGATATTGGCGGAGATATCCAGGATCGGGTCGATGGTCGCCATCACCTTCTGCATTGACGGCGAATCGCCCAGAATCCGGGGTCCCGGCTTTGCCAGATGGCGTAACTGCGCCTTCAGTCGCCGGTTTTCAAGGGCCAGATGGCGTTTTTCCAGAGCGTGCCGCAGGAGTTCAATCAGCTCGTCGTGATCAAAGGGCTTTTCAATAAAATCATAGGCCCCCTGCTGCATGGCCGTTACGGCGGTACTGATGTCCCCCTGGCCGGTCAGGATGATCACCGGGATAGTCTCATCCACAGTCCGGACCCGCTCCAGCATCTCCAGGCCGTTCATCTCCGGCATATTGTAGTCACACAAGACAACGCCGTCATAGTCGGCATCGATCTGCCCGAGAGCGGACGGCGCACTTTCATAACAGCTGACCGGCAGGTCTTCCAGTTTCAGAGTCTGGGCAATGGCCTGACGGATATGGGGGTCATCGTCCACAAAGATTACCGAGGGTTCTGTCATTCCGTCGCCTCCCGCTTCCTGAGGGTTAACACAAATTCGGCACCCGGACCGTCCATACGGTTCCGCCCTGTAAGGGTGCCACCGAGGGCATCGACAATCTGGCGTGAAATTGACAACCCCAGGCCCAGGCCCTGTTTCACTGATTTGGTGGTGAAAAACGGTTCAAAAATCTGCTCGGTATTGCCCTGAAGGCCGGGACCGTTATCCCGAACCAGGCATTTCCAGCAATCTTCGGCTTCCTCAATATCAATCCGCACCTGCGGATGCCGCGATTCCTCCACCGCGTGCACCGCATTGGCCATCAGGTTCACCATCACTTGCTCAATGCGAATCAGGTCACCGTGACACATCACCGGGTGGTCCGGCCGGTTCCACTGGATGTCGATATCGGCACTGGATTTCTGAGCCAGGATGATCTTGAGGGACGCATCAATGGACTGTCGCAAGTCCACCACCGCCGGCGGCCCCTCGGATTTGCGGGCAAACACCTTGAACTGCCGCGTCAGCTCCGCCATCTTGTCACACAACGCGATAATCTCGGACAGGTTGGCGTCGACCATGTCTTCCGCGCCTTTCTCAAGGAAACGGCGGCTGTTTCTGGCGTAAGTCTGTATCGCAGTCAGTGGCTGGTTCATTTCATGGTTCAGGCCCGCCGACATCTGCCCCAGAACGGCCAGCTTGGCGGCCTGGATCAGTTCCTGCTGGGTTTCCCGGAGTTCGTTCTGGGTGCGCTCACGCTCGCGGATTTCTTCCAGTAGCTTGCAGTTAGAGTTCTCCAGATCGGCGGTTCGTTCGGCCACCCTCCTCTCCAGTTGCTCTCCCCTCAAGGCCAGTTCAGCCTCCCGGCGGTAGCGCTCCCGGATATAGAGCCAGGTCAGCAAGCCTCCGAAAAACAGGGCCGCACCGCCAACAAGAAAGGCCAGCCGGGTCCAGATAACGGAGCGGGTGCTCACCATTACCTGCAGCGTCCAGTCCAGCCTGGGCAAATCGGTACGGACACTCAGGTAATGCCCGCCAGCATCACTCCCAACCAGATGGATTTTTTCAGACCGGTCAGACACGCCCCAGGGACGCCCGAGCCGCATCATATTGATGGGCGTCAGGTCCCGGTCCGGATAGCGTTGGTAGGATTCAGCCGCCGGCGTTGTGCCGGAATAGGGTTCAAAGTCCCGGTAAAGCCATCGTGGTTTACTGGCCAGGAAGCTGATGCCGTCCCGGTCCAGCACCACCATTTCCGCCTCACTCAGCGACGCAGGGCGGTGCCACTGGGACTCCAGCTCATGAACAAGGACCTTGACGGCAATAACGCCCAGCACCGAGCCCTGGCTATCCAGAATGGGGTGCGAAAAATACAGGCCACGCATATTGGACATCAGCCCCAGTGCAAAATAGATGGCGGAATCCCGGGTTGCCAAAGCCTCCGAAAAGTAGGGGCGAAAAGCGTAGTTGCTACCCACGAAGCTGTCTTCCTGCTGATAGTTATTGGCGGCAATGGTCAGGCCGTTCACATCCATCAGATAGACATCAGAGCTGCCCATGATCGTGGCCATCCGCTGCATTTCTTCGTTGGCTTGCAGAATGATCCCCGGGTCATCCGGAGTTCTCAGGGCTTTCTCGAGCAGGGGATGCTCAGCCATAAGCTCGGGGATGGGGAGATACCGGTTCAGCTCGTTGGCGACAAGCTGACGGTAACGAAACGATTCCTCAAGGCTTTTCTGTTCCACCTGCCGGTAGCCAGCCCAGCCTCCCAGTGTCCAGGACACCAGTAGGGTCAGGCCAAAAATAAGGAAAGCGCCAATCCGGAAGGACATAAGCCGGGTTCCTGGAAAAACCGCTAGCGTAGCGCCCGGAACCAGGCAGGACAACCGTTCACCGGCACGATCATCCTGCCCTGCACAGGCTCAGACTGCCAAAAGCGCCGAACGTTGCCTGCGCTGACGCTGAACCAGGAACGAAATCACCGCCAGGGCGACACCGGCCATATCAGTCCACAGTCCGCCTTCGATCATCAACAACGCCGCGGCAATCATCATGATGCGGACCACCCAGGCAGCACTGACCTTGCCGAACCAGCCCAGCACGCCACCAGACAACAGGTACACGCCAAAGGTTGCGGTCACCAGGGCGCGGGCGATAACAAACCAGTCCCCGTCCATCAACAACGCGCTGTTGTAGAAGAACATGAACGGCACGATGAACGCCGCAATGCCGATCCGGAACGAAGCCACCGAGGTTTCCATGGCATTGGCTCCGGAAATACCGGCCGCCGCGTAGGAGGCCAACGCAACCGGCGGGGTAATGGCAGAGACCACGGCAAAGTAGAACACAAAGAAGTGTGCTGTCAGCGGCTCAATACCCAACTGAACCAGACCCGGCGCCACAACGGATGCAGCCACCGCATAGGCCGCTGTGGTGGGCATCCCCATGCCCAGCAGGATGGAAATGAACATGGCAAAGATGAGCGCCAGCAGCTGGCTTGCAGCAGCGACATCCAGCAACAGAACCGAGAATCGGGCCCCGACCCCGGTCAGGGAAATAACGCCTACGATGACACCCGCCGCCGCACACACTACGATAATCTGGATCGCCATATAGGAGGCAACTTCCAGTGCCTGAAGGATTTGTCGCACGCCCATCTTGTTTGGTGAAAACCAGCTCACCACAGCCGCCGAGATAGTGGCCAGGGTGCCGGCACGGATCACCGAATATCCCATGAACAGGGCAACAATCAGGATGAAGATGGGTACGAACAGATAGCACTGCCTGATCATGGTCCGGAGTTTTGGCAACTCGTCCTCGCGCATGCCGCGCATGCCGGTCTTGGCCGCTTCAAAATCCACCATGAAGTAAACCGAGGCGAAGTAGAGAATCGCCGGAATGATCGCAGCAATGGCAATCTCGGTATAGGGAATACCGGTGATCTCCGCCATGATGAAAGCGCCAGCGCCCATGATCGGCGGCATGATCTGGCCACCAGTGGAAGCGGCGGCTTCAACAGCGCCTGCCGATTGTTTGCTGTAGCCCACTTTTTTCATCAACGGGATCGTCAGCGAGCCGGTAGAGACCACGTTGCCGGCACTGGTGCCGTTGATCATGCCCATGAGGCCGGAGGCAAAGATCGACACCTTGGCCGGACCACCCCGGGACCGGCCGGCAGCAGCAAAGGCGAAGTTCACGAAATAGTCACCCACCTTTGAAGACTGCAGAAAGGCGGCAAAAATAATGAACAGAATGATGTAGGTGGATGATACTGCCGTCGTGGGTCCCAGAATACCTGCATCGGTATAGACCTGGCTGAAAAAACGTTGAACCGACAGACCGGGATAGCCCAGGAAGCCCGGCAGATAGGGACCGGCGAACACATAAACAAGAAACACCAGGCCGATAATCACCAGTGCCATGCCCGCCACACGCCGAGTCAGCTCCATAATCAGAGCCGTACCTGCAATCGCGGCAAAGGATATGCCGACCGGAGCAAAGGAGGTGCCGGTAGACATCCTCATGGAGGTGTTATAAACCACGAGAAAGTAGACCGCCACAGCCAGGGAGCACACAATGAGCACCAGATCCGGCACGCTGAACACCGAACGCGCCCGTTGATGAAACCAGCTCATGACGATGCCGACGCCGGTTGTCGCCAGCAGCGGCCAGCCAAAGTGCCAGGTCTCCAGCTCAGCGGGAATGCGAACGGTACCACTCTGGACCATCTGCCAGAACGAAAAGGTCTGATACAGTACATAGAGTGCCGGCAACATGGCGGCCGCACTGATCCAAGTGGTCCAGCGGTTACGGGCATTGCCTTCTTCCGCAGAGATGAAACGGGCGCCTGCAAAAAGCACAAAACCCAGCACCAGGGCGCCGGCGATATGGACTATCCGGAAAGACCAGGTTTCCAGCGGAGCTATGTTCAGGGAGTATAAGTGGAAGGATGAATAGACAATCGCCAGCATTGCGACGAATTTCAGGAGACCGCCTTCAAACAGTCTTCGGTTGGCTTCTACCGGTTCATCATCAACGTTGTGAGCGAGAGTATGGTCCTCGCCCACTTCTATGTCCGGAAGGTTCTGGGAATTTTGTTCGGTAGTCATGATACACCCTGCTCACAGGCAAATCGGAGCCAGAAACTGGCTGGCTGTCATTCGGGGGATTGCCAAGCAATCCCCCGCACGAAAACAGTTACTTGATCTTGCTTTGCTCAATCGTGTAACCGTTTTCATTGAACCAACGCGCGGCACCCGGGTGCCAGGGCAGTACGTTGTTCTTGCTGTAATTCTCGGGAACCGAGTTACGGGCAGCCTTGTGAATGGAAACCATCTTGTCGTTATTCTCCATGCTTAGCTTGGTGATCTCATACACGAAGCTTTCGGGCATATCGCAGTTCACCATCGCGAAGTTCCACATGGAGACAACGCGGGACGGCTCGTCCAGGGACTGGTAGGTGGAGGCCGGAATGATAAATTCGGAAACCGGGAAGTTGTTGATGATTGTCTCAGCTTCTGCGTCGGTCATACCGATGATGTTGACGTCGGTTTGCACTTCCAGCTGGCTTACCGCAGGAATCGGAATGCCCGCAGCAAAGGCCACCACGTCAATCAGGCCATCCTGGAGTTGACCACCCAGATCGGACCAGCTGCCATTGCGGCGCTCGAAATTCACGCCCAGGGTTTCCATCATCCGCGGGAAATAGGTATCAGAAGTTGAGCCCGCTGGCCCGAAGCCAATAGTGGCGCCATCCGGGATATCATCAATGGACGTAATACCGGAGCTTGACAGCGCGGTAACCGAGAATGGCGTTTCATACATCGGGAACATGGCACACACATTATCCATCTTCATACCCGGAGCCAGAGGGCTGTTGCCGTCCATTGACTCACGTGCAGGGCCCATGGTGGTCAGGCCGAACTTGAGGTCACCAGTATGCACCAGTGCCATGTTCTGCATCGGGCCTCCAGTGATTTCCGCACCACCGGAAACACCCAGATTTTCAGCCACAAAGTTGGCCCAACCGGAACCATAGGCGAAATAGGTTCCACCTTGGCTGGCAGTGCCCACCGTGAAGTTGTCAGGCCAGTCTGAACGATCCTGAGCAACGGCAGGGTTTGCGACAACGAAGGTGGAGGCGAATGCCACCGCCATGAAGGCTTGGGTTTTCATAGAGAATGCTCCCCGTTTCATTTTGTTTGTTTGGGTTCTCGACGTCGCCTCAACCGGGCGGCGTTGGCACACCTGGCTGCAAGGACCAGACCAGTTCCAAAAACCACTTTTAAAACAGCTACGTTTTGAAAAACACAGAGGCCACCCACTAGAAAATGGGTGAATTTACACCCATTGGAATTCCATGATGGGTGGAAAACCACACCTGAGTTCAGGCGACACTGGGGCTTTCGTGGTAGGAAGGGGCCAATGGCCCAATGAACAGTGTGTCAATTGCCTGTGCTTAGGTTCCCTTATTACGTCAGGTACAAGGGAATGCGGGAATACTCACCACGGACCTCACGGCCCAGCCAAAGACGGAGTACTCATCGTCGAAGTTCCTTTCTGGTGATCGATAGTTCCCGGGCTACCCAATGATTAAGCGTGATCAAAAATCACCACAATGGCATTGTTAGCACCACATAACGCAGATAGCCGTCAAACAGGCAGCGTGTTCGCTTTTCCACAATTCATTCCTGCGCTTTTGATGAACAGTTTAACCAGCCTCCAATCCTGACGTTTGATTTTGGCTCATCCCCGAGAGCACGGAGAACAGGCCAAGGATAATATCGCCGCTCGTATTATCGACGGTTCATCCCCGCGAGCGCGGGGAACGGGGTGTCACTGGAATCCCGAGCCATGGCGACATCCGGTTCATCCCCGCGAGCGCGGGGAACGGCAGGGCGTCTGGGGCTCTGCCCTCTGGTTTGGCGGTTCATCCCCGCGAGCGCGGGGAACGGCATATACCAGGTACGCCGTTCAACCCTATGTTCGGTTCATCCCCGCGAGCGCGGGGAACGGCTGTTCAGCCAGCTGATCGAGCTGATCTATGCCGGTTCATCCCCGCGAGCGCGGGGAACGGCGCCGCTTGACTCTCAGTGACCAGCGAGTACACGGTTCATCCCCGCGAGCGCGGGGAACGGGAGCGACCAGCGCGCACACGCTCCAGCGTTGCCGGTTCATCCCCGCGAGCGCGGGGAACGGCTTGGTGTCCATCCATTCCGATGAAAAGATCCCGGTTCATCCCCGCGAGCGCGGGGAACGGATGACGACGCGGAACTGGAAGACGCCCGTGCGCGGTTCATCCCCGCGAGCGCGGGGAACGGCGCCGCCCCGGTTCAGGTGGCAACCATTCAGACGGTTCATCCCCGCGAGCGCGGGGAACGGGGGTGCGCTGGGTGTCTACCTGAGTCTCGGCTGCGGTTCATCCCCGCGAGCGCGGGGAACGGCGACAGAGATTCACGCGGTGCTATCGCGGCACCGGTTCATCCCCGCGAGCGCGGGGAACGGTGCAGGATTGATAACAAGCTCTTCACTGATTTCGGTTCATCCCCGCGAGCGCGGGGAACGGCTGCGGAGCTGGGGTTTTGGAGGCCACATACCCGGTTCATCCCCGCGAGCGCGGGGAACGGCCCTTCGCGCCGATTGTCGCCGGCAACGAAACCGGTTCATCCCCGCGAGCGCGGGGAACGGCCCAAATTACCAATCTTTTTGTAGCACTTAGGCGGTTCATCCCCGCGAGCGCGGGGAACGGCTTGTCTGCGGCTTTATGGATGTCTTTCTTTGCGGTTCATCCCCGCGAGCGCGGGGAACGGAAAAATAGCCGAGAAGTACGAAATCAAAGAAGCGGTTCATCCCCGCGAGCGCGGGGAACGACGTCTAATTATCTGCTTAACAGACACATTAACCGGTTCATCCCCGCGAGCGCGGGGAACGGCTGATATGTAGGGGCCGGACCGGCATCCCATCTGGTTCATCCCCGCGAGCGCGGGGAACGGACTCCCCAGTCTATGATCTCGTACCATCCCGGCGGTTCATCCCCGCGAGCGCGGGGAACGGGCCACGACGCCGACGACACCATACAGCTATGTCGGTTCATCCCCGCGAGCGCGGGGAACGGCAGAAGGCCGACGAGATCGGCTGCCCCTACGACGGTTCATCCCCGCGAGCGCGGGGAACGGCGGCAAATACCTGTATTTCATCACAAACACAACGGTTCATCCCCGCGAGCGCGGGGAACGGCTTTACAAGCAGGGCGGTTACAAGATTGAGCGCGGTTCATCCCCGCGAGCGCGGGGAACGGCTAACTAGTTTCCGTCCATAAACGTAAAACACTGATATTAAATA